>Ga0315282_10000186_pt1 | contig 125781 bp, 133 predicted proteins | sample YL17G07_20_MG_FD_203693 | JGI IMG/M metagenome (GOLD analysis project Ga0315282, IMG submission 203693) | Sediment microbial communities from Yellowstone Lake, YNP, Wyoming, USA - YL17G07_20 | ecosystem: Environmental > Aquatic > Freshwater > Lake > Sediment | place: USA: Wyoming | collected... | reverse complement strand
TTCCGATGCAGGCCGGGTTTACGTATTCTTCGGTAACAGTACTTCCGCGCTTGACGGCAAGAGCTGGAATGCGTCTTCAGCTAACGTCACAATCAATGGCACGGTCGTTGCCGATAGGCTCGGTTACTCGGTTTCATCAGGAAACGTTAACGGAGACGGTTACGACGACTTGATTATCGGTGCTGACGGTGCAGGTTTCGGTGCAGGTCAGGTTTACGTCTTTTTCATAATGACTGATATAACGCCTCCAGTCATAACAGTCCAGTCTCCACTCAACCGGACTTACAACACTACCCTCATATGGGCGAACGCGACCCTGAACGAATCGGGAAGCTGCAACGCGAGTCTGGATGGCGGAAGCAACATCACGCTTTCCAACTCATCAGGGAACCACAATAATCTGATGAGCGTTTTTGGTTACGGCATGCACAACGTCACCTTCTTCTGCAATGACACTGCAGGAAACGAAAACAGCACGACGCGGTACTTCTCAGTTGACCTGCCGGCTCCGTCAATATACATATCGTCCCCATTAAACCAGACATACAATACTTCAAGCGGCTGGGCTAACGTCACGCTTAGCGCGGCAGGATCGTGCAACATATCGCTTGACAATAATGGCGCGAACGTCAGTATGAGCAATTCTTCAGGAAATCACAACTACTTGCTGGCTGTTTCAAGCGATGGATTCCACAACGTCACATTCTGGTGCAGGGGCAATTCGTCCGGAAACTTGAGCAATGCCACGAGATATTTCTCCATAGATGCCGTGCCGCTTGTCATAACCGTGCAATCTCCGCTTAACCAGACATACTATGCCGGCAGCGTGTGGGCCAACGTCACATTGAGCGAGGCGGGCTCATGCAATTTTTCCATGGATGACGGCGCCAACGCAAGCATGACGAATGCGAGCGGAAACCACAACAATCTTACGTCCGCGACCGGCGCGATGCAGCACAAAATCGCATTCCGCTGCCAGGATGCGTTCGGCAATCCGAATTCAACGACGGTTTATTTCCGCACGAGAAGCGTGTTTCATGCTGAGAGCGCGAATCTCACAATCAACGGCACCAACTCATCGGACTCTGCCGGTTTCTCGATTGCAGGAGGGGACATCAATTGCGACGGCGTTGAGGAACTCTTAATCGGAGCGCCATACGCATCTCCTGAAGGCAGGATGCACGGCGGACAGGTTTATGCTTTCTTCGCTGACTATGATCTCGGAAACGCGACGCTCAGCCTCGCTTCAAGAAGGGCGAACGTCACGATAAACGGCAGGGGAGACTGGGACCTTTTGGGTTTTTCTGTGGCGACGGGGGACATAAACGGCGACGGCTGCGATGACTTCATAATAGGGGCGGTCAATGCAACGCCAAGAGGGGAAAGCCCCTGGGCGGGACAGGTTTACGTCTTTTTCGGGAACCACAACATCGCCAGCGGAAGCTACAATTCCACCGATGCTGACGTCACGATAAACGCGACATCCGAATCTGAATGGCTTGGTTACTCCGTATCATCCGGCGACATAAACGGCGACGGCTATAGTGACGTGATAATCGGGGCCCCACGCTTCAACGACCGCGGCAGGACGTACGTTTTCTACGGCAATAAGACATCCAGGCTCGCGGGGAAACGCTGGAATTCGTCTTCCGCAAACATTACAATAAACGGCGCGGCAATGTTCGACCAGTTGGGGGCGTCTGTTTCGTCATGCGACGTCAACGACGTGGGCCGCGACAGCCTGATAGTCGGGGCACCCAATGCATCAGGAGGCGCAGGACAGGCATACGTTTTTCTGGGGAACGTGATTACCTCACTGTCGGACAAAAACGTCAGCATCAATTCATCTAACATCATGATTAACGGAACAGGCACGGATGCTCTGGGCAGCGCAGTTGCCTGCGGGAACATAAACGGGGACGATTACTACGATATAATATTGGGTGCGCCTTACGCATCCCCTGGCAACGTGACCGAAGCGGGACAGGAGTTCGTTTTCTTCGGGAATGCGACGCAGTCCCTGTTGGGAAAGAATTATGATTCCACTTCCGCGAACGTCACAATCAACGGCACCGCCGAGTACGCTCATCTTGGCTTTTCCGCGGCATCCGGAAACGTGGATGGCGACGAATATGACGATGTCCTGGCAGGGGTGTACAATTCAACGCAACAGGGAATCGCATATTTCCTTCTGGGCCGTGCTTCCAATTTTTCGGCAATCGGTTACAATTCAAGCAGGGATGCGGATGGCACGGTTTACGGAATTCCGGATGGAGGAGACGGCTTCGGTCGATCGGTCCTGCTTTCCGACCTTAATGGCGACGGCTTGGACGATATCATGGCCGGAGCCCCATATGCGAACCAAAACGGCGTTAACGGTTCGGGAGAGATTTTTGTGTTTTACGCGGTGGAACCGCCATATGCGGCTCCGGTGATTTCAATCCACTCACCATCCAACGGCACCTACGTCACGAACGGAATATGGGCCGACGTCACCCTTAACAAGGCGGGCTCGTGCGTGAGGTATCTTGACGGCGGCTCCGGTGTCGTCATGAGCAACACCACAGGAAACCACAACAGTTTCATGAACATTTCCGGTAACGGTTCGCACAATGTGGCTTTCCGCTGCAGCGGCGCCAGCACCCGCGAAAGCAGCGCGACAAGGTACTTCTCAATCCAAATGACGTGGTGCGGCGACCATGTCTGCAACGGCATAGAGAATTACACGTCATGTCCTTTAGACTGCGTGGAGGAAGAGGACGAAGGCGGCTGGCCTGGCGGAGGAAGCGGCGGAGGCACCACCACTGCAAGCGACATCCTGACTCTTTCAAAATCGCACAATGAGAGCCAGACCCGCAACGAGTCTGAACTTTATGCGTGGATTTATGCAGGAAGCCTTTCATCAGCATCAAACCTTGACGTGAACGTCTCGGCGACACGGATGCGCACGACGGAATTTTTCGCATCAGGAGGAGGCGCATCGTTCTCGCGGACCATAAACTCCACTTCAAAGATGGCGAACATAACGCTGAAAATACAATTCGGGAACGCATCAATCATGCAGGTCTCAAATGTCATGGTCATAGAAACCATTCCAAAAACTGCAATCAATTCCACAAGCTACATCAACTGGTCCAAGCCAGTGATAAGCAAGGTGATACAGAGTGATCCCGTGGTTTCCTGGTTCTTCAATGCGCTGTCGGATGGCGCCATCATAAAGTATTCAGTGAACAAAGCGGTGCTGGGGGATTCCGCATTCGAGGCTCCGGCACTGATATTGCTTGAAGCAAAAGAGCTTGAGGCAAACGAGACGCAGATGAACGAGTTTTGCGGAGACAGCAAGTGCAACATCGATGAGTCGTGCTCGTCCTGTCCTTCGGACTGCGGAGTCTGTCACTCGGTTTGCGGTGATGGTCTGTGCGATGCCGCTTCCGAGAACTGCTCAATCTGCCAGTCGGATTGCGGAGACTGTCCCGCAGTCTGCGGCAACTCAAAGTGCGATTGGTCGGAGAACTGTTCGACCTGTCTTGCTGACTGCGGCGCTTGCAAGAACGTCGTTGCTGCAGGAGGGGCATCAGGCGGTGCCGGGTCCCACGTCATTTATTATTCCGCTTTCGTCTTGATATTAATCACCGGCGTCTTTACCTCGTTTTTTTATGCAGCGACCTCAAGCAGGCAAAGGCACTCCGGCTACCGCCGCGCCAAGATGTACATAGACGCTGCGGGCAGCGCTTTCAGTTCGGGCACAGTGAGCCTTGAGCAAATCCGCAGTGCTGGAGGCTGCATCAAGGAGGCCAAGACGCAGTTTAACCGCGGAGATTATGAGAACGCGGTCACGCTCTCGATACAAGCAATGAGCGTACTGGAACGATACCAGAACATGATTCCCGTAATACAGTCCTACGAGGCGAGAATTCTGGCCGCAAAGCCGGTCGCGTCCGAACGTGTCGAGATGTTCAAGCACGCGATTTCGGGAATGATTAACAGCTGGAAGAAATAATCAATGATTAAGGCAGTCCAAGACTATTTCCAGTAAGTCTTGACTATCCTGTTGAGAGTCGCGTCCCGTTCGGCCGCGTTCTTTTCAGAAAGCCGCTCATTCATGCAGTCACGGGATATGCTCGTGAATGCGTGCTCGAAGTATTCGTCCCGCGAGGATTCCATCCTGCATCCTGCCGCTTTCTCATGCCCCCCGCCTATTCCCATTTTCTTGAATATGTCGCCTAGAGGCACATCAGCGTAAGAGCGGTTCCTGAAATCGTATGTCGTTGTGCCGCCATGCCCTGACAGCTTTATGCCTATTATCCATTCAGGATTCTGGTTCGCTGTCTTGTTGGAAAGAAGGCTCGTGGCCCTCCAGTACTTAAGTTGAGGCGGCGTGTAGAATGCAGTGCGGGATTCCTTGTCGAATCGCGCAGTATCCTTGAATCCGGAAATCGCGCGCTCTATGTCCGCATTGCAGTCACGGTATTCCCCGTTCATCATGCTTATCGCGCGATTATTGTTTGCTTCCGGCTTCAGTAGGTCCTTCAATGTGAACGGTTCTCCGTCAACGCAGAGCCTCACGAGCTCCTCAACGCCGGCTTCTCCACGGGTTATGTATGGTGCGTAGACCAGTTCTGAGAATTTCGAGAAATCCGAGTCTATCAAGTCCTGCTGCGACAGCTTGTGGTTGTCGTCAAGCTTCTTTTTGAGTTGCGGGAATACGTCCTTGTAATCGTTCACTACCTCGGCGAGAGTTTCCTGGCCTCCGGGAGCGCAGTAGTCAGCCATTATGCCTATGGCGTTCAAGTCCCTCGCGTACTTTCGCACTTTCTCGCTTTTGAACTCGTTCCTGACTGCTCCATAAAGCAGTTCAGTCATGTTCTTGAAAGTCCGTTCGCTTTTCAAGTAAGGGTTCACGACCTTCACGAATTCGGACTTCCATTCATTTGGCGACGGGTGATGGTCCATTATCGTGACATTCTTGAAATGCACGCGCTCGATTTCTGCGATCGCTTCAGTGCTGTCGTAGATCGGCCAGAAGTCGAGTCCAGCGATTTCGTCGTATCCTTGAGCTTTGACGTTCTGCACATCCTGAGCAGTTATGACTTTGTGCGTGAGTTTCATTCCTTTTCGGCTGTCGAAGCGCTTGCCGTTTGCTTTCCTGTAAAGTCCGAATATCACGGCTGAAATTGTGCCATCAGGATCGGCATCCGAGAACAGGAATACGTCGTTTCCGAAAGAGTGCACTGCATCGCGAATCATAGAGTAATCGCGATCGCTATCGGAATCGTCTGGGCGCTTCATTTCCGTGATTTCAGTTGCGGTGCGGTGGTGGTGCGAACGCTTTCGTCGCGTGTTCGCATTCCTAACGTTTGAGTTTTACCGCCCAATCGTTAAAGTAATCCTGGCCATTCCATTTGCCCGGCGTTGTCTCAGCCGGCGGGGCTGGCGTAGTGCATGCCGGTGCGTAAGTTTTGTGCCGGTCCAAGTACCTTATCGCCTTGTAGTCCCTGACTGCGTTTTTATACATGTGAACTCGCGTGCAGAGATATGCAGGGAGGATCCCGAGCGTCATGATGCTTCCCGCCGCGGTCACGTCCGCAGTCACATCCGGATTGCGTCCGTGCTTGTTCATCCATCCGCGATCACGCCTGTCGCGCGTGTATCTGGCGTGATCTCTCTCGTTTTTCAGTATGGTTTCGAATGATTTCTGCTCGCGTTCCTGGTAGAGTCCCTTAACTATCACTTTAGGATACTTCCCGTAATCTATGGCGTCTGTGAATTTCGCTTCCTTTTCCATTTCCTCCCGGAATTTCCGCTCGAGCTTCGCGGCCTTGCGGATGGTTGACTTGACCTTTCTTTCGGACATATCCGGATTCAGTTCCATCACTACTGCCCTTTCATCAACATCGATGTATGCGCTTTTAGACATTTTTTCCAATCCACCAACTAATTTTTACCACTATTGAAGGGTTAGTATTTATAAAGATTCCTGTCAATAAAAGCCTTAATGCGCCCTATTGAAATTGTTAGTCCCATACAACAACTGCGTGGCGAATTTCCTGACTCATTTAGTATGCGCAAACTTTAAATAGCGCCCTTCGTGCTCCTTTTTTGAAGGTGCCATCAGGATATACCATGAACAAGGACAAAAACAAGGCTCTGGTTCTGCCATTTGAGGAATTAAGGAAAGAGGACGTCGCTATTTCCGGAGGGAAGTGCGCGAGCCTAGGCGAGATGATTCACGCAGGAATGAACGTTCCAGGCGGATTCGCGATAACAGCATACGCCTATTACGAGTTCATAACCAAGACAGGAATAGACAAGAAAATCTACGAACTCCTCGAAGGACTCGACGTAAACGATTCCAAGATGCTTCACGACAGGACTTTCGCAATACGGAAAGTAATAGAGGAAACCCCAATGCTTCCTGACATCAAGGAAGAAGTACTCAAGTATTATCACGAATTGAGCAAGAGATACGGCAAGAAGGACATGCTAGTCGCAGTCAGAAGCTCTGCAACAGCAGAGGACCTGCCTGACGCGTCATTCGCAGGACAGCAGGAAACGTTCCTCAACGTCGGAGGAGAAGAACAGCTGCTCGAAAGCGTCAAGAAATGCTGGTCAAGCCTCTTCACGCAGAGAGCGACTTTCTACAGGGTCGAGAAAGGGTTCGACCACAAGAAAGTCTACCTAAGTATTGGAGTGCAGAAGATGGTCAACAGCAAGTGCGCTGGAGTGATGTTCACGCTTCACGTCTCTACAGGGGACGAGAACCAGATCCTGATTGAAGGCACATGGGGGCTCGGCGAGAGTGTCGTGTCCGGATCCGAAACGCCTGATGATTACCTCGTGGACAAGAAGACCATGAACGTAGTTGAAAGGATAATAGTCAAGAAGGAGATCGAATTGATCCGCGACCCGAAAAACCCGAGAGAGAACATCAAGTCGAGCGTACCGGAAGACCGCCAGAAAGTGCCATGCTTGACTGAAGAGGAAATAATGGTGCTCGCGAAACAGGCAAACGCGATAGAGAAGCACTACAAGAGGCACATGGACATCGAGTGGGCGATAGACTGGGACGGAAAAGCGCCAGAAAACGTATTCATAGTGCAAGCCCGGCCCGAGACTGTATGGAGCAAGGCTGGAGCGAAAAAACCTGGAGAAACCCAAGGAGGTGAAGGAACGAAAATGTCGACTGGAGACAAGAAAGTAGTACTTAAGGGACTCCCTGCATCCCCGGGGATAGCAATAGGAGTCGCGAATATCGTGCCAAATGTAGAGGACATAGCGAAAGTCCAGAAAGGAGATCTCTTGGTGACCAAGATGACGACACCTGACTGGGTTCCTGCGATGAGGAAGGCGTGCGCTATAGTGACTGAAGAAGGAGGCGCCACCTGTCATGCGGCAATAGTCTCAAGGGAGCTCGGAATCCCGTGCATAGTCGGCTCAAAAACCGCGATGCGCGACCTTCACAACGGCAATACTTACACAGTTGACGCCAAAAACGGAGTGGTATATGAGGGAGCAGTAGACATAGGAGGCGGAAAGAAATTGGTTATGCCCGGCGCGACTGTCGTTTCTGGAGGCGGATACATTCCGACCGCGACGAAAATATACATGAACCTCGGGATTCCCGAGAAAATCGAGGACTACACTGACCTGCCGCTTGACGGAATAGGCCTCATGAGACTCGAGTTCATAATCGCGACATACGTGAAGGACCACCCGAACCACCTCATAGAGACAGGACAATCCGACAAGTACGTGAACACTCTCGCCGAAGGGATAGCGACCGTGGCAAGAGCAATCTCGCCTCGGCCCGTTATAGTCCGGATGAGCGACTTTAAGACCAACGAATACGGAGAACTGCCGGGCGGCAGCAAATACGAACCGAAGGAGAGCAATCCGATGATTGGATGGAGAGGAGTGAGCCGCTACATTTCGCCTGACTTCAAGGAGGCATTCAAGCTCGAGTGCAAGGCGATGAAGAAGGTGCGCGACGAATTCAAGCTCAAGAACGTACACGTCATGCTTCCGTTCGTAAGGACTACGTGGGAAGTGGAGCAGTGCCTTGAAATACTTGCAAGCGAAGGCCTAAAGCGCAACCTTGACTTCAAGGTCTGGTGCATGGCGGAAGTGCCGTCAGTCATATTCATGGCTGATGAGTTCTGCCAGTACTTCGACGGATTCAGCATCGGGTCAAATGACTTGACCCAGCTCATACTGGGCGCTGACCGGGATTCCGAGATTCTCGCGAACATGGGATATTTCGACGAGCGCGACCCAGCTGTAATGAGGGCGATAGCGCACCTCATCAAGACCGCCCACGAGCACGGATGCACTGTGAGCATCTGCGGCCAGGCCCCGAGCAACAAGCCTGACTTCGTTGAATTCCTCCTCAAGGAAGGGATAGACAGCGTGAGCGTCAATCCTGACGCGGTTGAGGACACAAGGAAGCTCGTCGCAAACCTTGAGATGAAAATCATCCTCAAGCGCACGCAGAAATTCCAGGAATTCATGAACGGCTGCTGCACTGGCGACAAGAAGTAAGGGCAAAAAGCAAAAGCCGCCCGTTAGCCCAGGAGGGTTGGACGCGGCGGCATTTTTCTAATTTTTTCGTTTCGGTTTGGCCGTGCGAGTGATTACGTTCTTCACGTAAATAGGAGGACGTACGCGCGCATAAACCTGATAAAGCAGTCCACGCCGCTTACAAGCATAATAACTGGCAGGGTCGTACGATTACAAATGAGAACGCTCAAGATTAAAATCCGTGGTCGTCCTGATTCGCTAGTGTGCGGAATGCTTGAGGATCCTGCCGGCCGAGTTCTGTTCCTCGAAAGGCGAGGAAACTCCAACGAAAAAGAATGCAGGATTGAATTGCCGTGCGTCCTCGTGACCGATGCGAGTGCTGATCCAGTGCATCTTCTTTCGGACGCTTTCAGGACGCAGACAGGCATTGACGGCGAGGTGTGCGACATCGCACTAGAAGCGAAACACAATGCAGGATCAAGAAAAAACAAGCGATGGGTCGCGTGCCTCGTTTTTAGGATGAAGTCCAAGAACCTCAAGGCGAATCCTTCACGGGAGTTCTGCGGCTACCGCTGGCTTTCGCTTGGGGATGCCAAAAAGTGCAGGCTGTCCAGGAATGCCGAGTGGCTGTTGCGGTCCGGATGATTTTTTTTTAAAAAAGAGACTACAGTTCCTCCTTGACTCCGGAAAGCACAGTCATAGTTGTCGTCTTCGCGACTCCATGAAGTTTTCTCAGCCGGTCTATCACGAGGCCTCCGAGTTTTTCCAGTGATTCCGCGCGTGCTTTCACGAGAATATCCCATTCGCCCGCGATGATGTGCACCGAGTACACGCCGTCAAGCGCCGCAATCTCCTTCGCGAGCTGGCGCTGATTAGTGGTGTCATGAGTTGGCGCGAATCCGACAAGCACGAATGCGGTTGTCGGCCTTCCGCAAAGGGCGTAATCACGCTCTATCGTGAATCGTTTGATTACTCCATTCTTCTTCATGCGTTGGATTCTTTCGTGCACCGTGACTCTCGGAATCCCAGTTTTTCTTGAGATGTCCGAGGTTGACTGCCTCGCGTCTTTAGCAAGCTCGGCAAGGATTGACCTATCACGCTCGTCCACCACCATATCCGTCATTTAGTCGGAATGTAGTATTAAAAGTTGTCGTTTTTTGACATTTTAACGTCATTTTCTGAACAAAGTATATTAGCCGGTCCGGGCCATAAAAGCCGGAACATCATGGTGGAAACGATAAAAAAGGTAATTCCAGAAAACTACAAGCCAAAGCTCGACTTTTTCGAGACCGAGCGCGCAATCAAAGTCGTCAAGGACGCATTTGAGAAAAAACTTTCCAAAAGATTATGCCTGATGCGCGTATCGGCCCCCAGGTTCCTGAAAGTCGGGAAAGGGCTTCAGGATGATCTTGCCGGGACACAGGTACCGGTCGGATTCAAGACCCGCTTCACTCCGGAAACGATTGAAATGGTCCACAGTCTCGCCAAGTGGAAGAGGTATTGCTTTTGGAAATTCGGATTCAAGGCAGGAACAGGAATCTACACCGACATGGATTCAATAAGAAAGGACGAGTATCCAGTGGACGAGATTCACAGCATATATGTCGACCAGTGGGACTGGGAACGAATCATTTCCAAGGACGATAGAAACATTGAATTCCTCAAGAAAATAGTCCGGAAGATTTACGCAGCGATTTTGGAAACAGAAAAGGAAGTGGAAAAGGAGTTTCCGATGCTTAAGGCAAGGCTTCCAGAAAAAATCAGTTTCATGCACACCGAAGAGTTGGAAGCGCTTTACCCGGATTTAACGCCTCAGATGCGGGAATCCACAATTGCCAGAAAATACGGCGCGGTATTCATAATAGGAATAGGACACCCGCTGAAGTCAGGAAAGCCGCATGACCTTCGTGCCGCCGATTACGATGACTGGTCCACAGAAACTTCTGAAGGGAAACGGGGTCTTAACGGCGATATCATCGTGTGGGATCCCGTAAGGGGCGAGGCGCTGGAGTTATCCTCCATGGGAATACGCGTTGATGCCGTTGCCTTGGCAAGACAGCTTGACCATATGGGGCTCTCTGAAAGGAAAGACCTTGAGTTTCACAAAGGGGTTCTTGAAGGGAATATACCGCTCACTATCGGTGGGGGAATCGGGCAGTCGCGTCTGTGCCAGCTTCTGTTGCATAAAGCGCACATCGGCGAGGTCCAATCAAGTGTTTGGCCAGAAGAAGTGGAAAAGGAGTTTGAGAGAAGAAAGATTCCCCTCCTTTAACGAACACGAGCATGTGAAAAGCGGTCCCTTCCATGAGGGATGGCCCTTCGAGCTTCACTAAGCAATGCTTTGCAAAAACTTAAAAACGACGTGATTGCTAAACTACAACCATGTTACCTGAGCGCGTTAATAACTCTAACTTGCCGTTATGCGATAAAGTGCTTCCGGACGAAAAGGCATTCTGGCTCAAGAAGAACGATTATACACCTGTTGCGAAAGCCAACTCCATAAAGGATATGATTGAAGCACTAAGGAAGAGCCCACCGCAGGTAGTCCAGCACCACCTCCGTCACGGAGTCAACGACTTCGCGAGATGGACCAAAGAGTGCTTCGGCGCCGATTTGCTCTCGAGGGAATTGGAGGCCATAACGCTTGATCCGGATTCCCGGATAACGCAATCAAAAATAATAGCGGCTTTCGAGAGGGCGCTTTCTGCTTCAGAACCCGCCGCAAGAGGCCTCCTCCCTCCTTGGGCTAAAACCCCGACACAGACCACATTGGGCAAAAAACGAATTTAGTCACGGCGCCATTCTTTTCTGGTGTCTGAATGAGCTTCAATAATACCGAATGACCCCCTCCCTCGAGGGAGGGGGCGGGTAACCCATTTTCACTCATGCTTTTGCTTTGTGGCTTCATGCTTCATTGTATATGAAGCTGCTGGAGCCCTCAGTACTGCAGTGCGATACTACCTTGACGCCGTAGGTATCGCCATCAACTGGTGTGCCGAACAGTCCAGTACACACGACTAGCGAGTACATGTTGTAGGTGAACTTGTCGGATTCCCCTAATGCCTTCGCCTCGCACACGCTTCCCGAACTGTTGAAGCCGAGTGAATAGACGTTCACATCCGCATTATGCGTCACGGTAATGGAAGTCTTCTTCCACTCGTCAGCGCTCATAGTCACGGTTCCTGAGTTTCTCAGGATAAACGCGAGGTCAGTGCCTCTTCCGTGAATGTCGTCAACTGACAGGGATGTGCTTTGGCACTTTATCCTGCTGCTTTCGTCCTCCGTGGTTTTTGTCTTGATCATTTCGGAGAACCTCGTTATCCAGAGGAATGCACCGCCTGCAGCAGCCACTGTCATCAAGAGCAGCAATATGACTGCTACGATGGGCGTGATGCCCCTGTGCGTCCTCGTGCGGAATAATGCATCCCGCCTGGCGCCAGCTTCTCTATTTTTCATTGCGTGATTCATTGCCATACTCGTTTCATTAAACACCTCCATTTCAAAACTGTTTTTTCACTAACTATTACTGGACATTTGAAGGTTAAAAGGCGGGAATCTTATTTAGGGCACTTGCCCTAAACAACGGAGTACAAAAACGTGCAATCTGCATTTTTCTCCCGATTGCTGTTTGCCGCTTATTGCTTATTATTGCGCAGTCATTACGACTGAATTCGTGGCTGGCGTCCCGCAATGAGGCTGTGCAGTCACGCTGTACACATCGTCCTCCGCAACATCGCTTCCCACCCAGGCAGGACAACTGACCGTATAGGAGCTTCCGGAATTCCAAATCTCGCCGGCACTGATTTCATCAATCGAAACGAAGCATCCACTACCACCGACACCGCCGCCTGAAGAGTTCAATCCCTTGCTAAACCCGGCTTTCTTTCCGGAAACGCCTCCAGTTACAGTGATCGCATGCCATTCATCAGGTTTCAGGCTGTAGCTTCCAGCGTTCCTCAAAGTAAATGCAATGTCGCTGGTGCCTTTGATCCAAACCTGGTCAATAGACAGCTTTATCCCTTCGCATCTCTGCTCGCTTCCAAGTTGCTTATTCATCTGCTGGCCGACCAATCCCTGGAACTTCGTCACCCAAATGAATGAACCGCCAAGAACGAGAGTCATGATTGCAAGTGTTCCGATAACGAAGAGTATTATGACCGCGCCATTGAACCTCACGAGCTGCTCTCCCTTCTCGGTCAATGAATAAAAGACGAATTTCTCGGAAGGAGAGCCGTGCCTTGAGACGAATCCCTCCCTTACCAGCAGTTCCAGATGTTCGGTTACGGTTGTCACGTGCTTCCCTAACTTTCGCGAAACGTCACTAGCGGTGATCTTCTTGTCCAAGAGCATTTTGAGTATCTTGCGCCTCGTGTCAGACGCGAGCGCCTGTATGCCCCGATCATCAAGAGATACTGCCAAATCTATTGATTCTACTGCAATCAAGAGAACCGAACTATAAAAAACGTGCAGTTGATTGAGGGGAGAGTTGCCGCCCTTTTCCAGGTTCAATCCAGCTTAAAGCTGCGGCAGCTTATTTCCAATTGCAATAAAAAATAAGAGCTTTTAATCGGGATTACTTTTTCGGCGCGGCAGCTTCCGCAGGAGGCGCTCCAGTCTTGGCTTCCTTCTTCTTTGACCCGCCACGCTTGAGTATCTCCGCGTTCTCCAGAGACTGCTTGTCGTGATAAATACGGGCTACTCCCGAAGCCTTCATGCCCGCGGCTCGCGTGCAGTAATCATCCACCACAACAAGCTCCGGCTTGGTCGAGAACTCCTCCGACAACGCATGGGCCACGTCCTTCTTCCTCGGCGTTGCGCTTCCCGCGTGCGGCACGCTGAACTTAGCTTCAATCCTGTTCAAGAGCGGGTTCTCCTTCTTAGAGAGTATCTCAAGTTCCACCATCACGATTTTTTCATTCCTCCTTTTTTCTTACCTGACTCTGAGGGCATATTTTCCCTTAACGTTTATGTTCATCGACTGGGCTATTTGTGATGCAGCCGGCTCGAATATGTCAACACGCCCGCTCCACGTCGCGGTCAAGTCAGAATCCCCGCAAATCGGGCACGTCTTTCCCTTCACTATCAGCCTGCACTTCCTGCAGACTTTCCTTGATGCTGTTGCTGTCGCCATTTTGGATGATAATGCTGCGCTCTCCCTTATTTCTTTTTAGATGTTGCTGCTCCTTCCTCGCCCTCATACCACTCGGGTTTTCCAAGACCAGGCTGTCTCATCGTAAGACCTATTTTTGATGGAAGATTCTGCTTGAGGCTCACTGCAACTATTTTCGCTATGACATCATCCTTCACCTTGATGCTCTTGCTCGAGCTTTTCGTCGAAAGAGTACCTGTCTTGGAAATGCCCAAAAAGTCGTCAGCAAGTTGGGACACGTGAACCAACCCGTCAAGTGGGCCGAGCCTCACGAATGCGCCGAACTCAACGATTTCTGTCACTTCGCCTTCCACGACCTCGTGCAGTTCAGGCTTGAACACCAGTGCATCGAATGTGGTCTCGAAATAGACCGCACCATCACCTGGTATGATGCGTCCTTCTTTGATGTCTTTTATGTCCGTGACGCAAAGCACGATTCCTAAATCCTTGTCAAGGCGTCCTTCCATTTCCTCCTGCAATGCTTTCTGCACGCTTTTCGAGGTCTCCTCGTCTCCTAGGAATTTTGGCGGTACCCGAACGCGGTCGTTAAGCGTTACCATTCTGTACATATGTTCTGAAAATCTCACTCCTCTTCTTCATTGACTTTGACAAGCGATTGTTGCTCGCGGCAAAGCCTGACAGCGTGATTCACGAGCTTGTAGGCATCATCAACTCCCCCCCAGCCTATCACATCGACCGTGGCGTTCTCAAGCCCGCCCAATTCGACGAAGAAAGTTGAAATGTTCTCCAAAAGCGACTTCGGAACTCCTGAGATCTCCACAAGGCTCGCGTAATCAGGATCGGAAATCGCGACAGCCAAAAGCTTGTCCGAGCGGTGTCCGTCCCGGTTCACGCGCAGTAACCCGACAGGCCGTGCCTGAACCAAGCATCCTGGGAACGTCGATTCCCCGGCAAGCACTATCGCCCTCAACGGTTCCTTGTCGTCCCCGCACGTCTTCGGCACTATCCCTACATCAGCGGGATAACGGAGCGACGGCGCCAGGACTTTCTCGAGCACGAAGAATGCATTGCTCGTGTCGTAAACGTACTTGTTCCTCGATCCTGACTTGACCTCGATTATCACGTTTATTACTTCCGGTACTTTCCCGTAAGCGTCAAGTTCCTTCCAAAAGTTCATGCGTCCTACAGTCAAACCTCTCAGTATCTTGATTAAGCCTCAAGCTTTAGGCTTTCTGATTTCTAAAGGAATTTTTTATAAAAGCTTTTCCGTCAAACGACGGACAACTGCGCCTTTCCCCTCACGACCACCTGAATGAAGCGCAATCCCCTCGCTTTGATCCTTTTTTTCAGCATCGCGTCCATTGTGCAAACCGCTGGAGTGCGTCCCAGCCCGTTTTGCCGCGCCACTTCATCGATTATGGCATCATCAGCGCTTATTATCATCGCTGGCTTTTCGGTTCCGCCGTTTCCTTTGGGTTGCTCCTCTTCAGTTATCCCCAGAATTTTGAGAGGCACCCTCCTTTTGAGGCGACGAAGTTCCATGACGACTTCCGGAATCACTACAAGCTCGTATGATGCGCCAAAAAGGCGGCGGAATTCGTTCCGCAAGTCCACACGCATTTCAGTGGCGAATATCGCGAAATTGGTGTCGATTATTACCGGCAAAGAATTCCCAATACTCACCACCACATCAAGTCGTCCTTCCGGTTTTTTCCATTATTGTTTAAAAATATTTTACCAAAGGCCTATTACTTGGCCGTAAACTCCTATAGTCCAGTAGGCGATCTTCTCCCAGGAATATTCGCGCTCGACTCTTGATCTCCCGTTTTGTCCCATCCAGTCGGCCCAGGAATCGTCAGAGAGAACGCGATTCAATTGGTGCGCAATCGACTGCCAGTTCGCGGGATAAGTATGCAGGCCGTTCCACTCGTGTATTATCGTTTCCTTGAGGCCTCCAGTGTAGGAGCCGACTATTGGTTTTCTCGCAGCGCTGGATTCAAGGGCGACTATCCCGAACGGTTCGTAGATGGATGGAGCGACAACGATGTCTGCGGTAGAGTAAAGAGATGGTAAGAAATCCTGGTCGACATAGCCCGTGAAGAGCGCCTTGCCTCCAAGACCCAGCCTGTAAGCCATTGACTTGTAATAATCAATGTCTCCTCCTCCTGCTATCACGAATTTCGCCTCAGGATGATGTTTCAGGACTTCAGGTGCTGCGGATAGCAGGAATTCGAGTCCCTTCTGGTGAGTGAGCCTTCCTACGAATAGTATGATCTTCTCCCATGAGGCGGCGTAATCATTTCTGTCAACGAAGTACTTGAGCTTGTCGAATTTTGAGACGTCGACCCCGTTCGGTATGTAATGGATTTTTTCCTGCGGAACGTTAAACAAGTGCCTCACCTCATCGCAGAAGTCAGCTCCAACGGTTATGGTCTTTGCCGATTCGAATGTTCCGAGCCACTCCAGGTCGTTTATCATCTTGGTGTAAGAATCGTGGATTGAGCTTCGTCCAGCCTCGGTCGAGTGAAGCGTGAAGACCAAGGGAATGCCCAGCAGTTTCTTTATGCCCACTCCTGCCGGCACCATCATCCAATCGTGCGCGTGCACGAGGTCGAATCCACCGTGTTCGCGGAAAAGGCTCACTGCCTTCTGCTCCATCCTGAGCCCCAAGTACTGCGCCCAGCTCGCGGTATCCGGCGCTTTGTCTGTTGAATGGAGGCGGTGGACGACTACTCCGTCCTTGTTTGTGGATGTGGAGTCCTCATGCCCATAAGTTAGGATGTGTACTGCATGACCCAATTGGGTTAGCGCTCTCGAGAGGTCCTCGCAGTGGCTCGCAATTCCCCCGACTTTGTATGGGGGAAATTCCCATGTTGCCATGAGTATCTTCATTTCCTGGCCGCGTCCTCCTCCTTTTTCTTTGCATTCGCGCTCGCGGAAACCACGCTCTCGAAATAATCCGCTATGATGCGTTCCCATCCCGCTTCGTAAGTTCTCGCGAGAAGCATCTTTCCTTCAGGCACTCCGAGATCGTACTTTAGTGAATTGAGAGTGTCATTTGATGAAACGATTATTTTTGGGATCTCGAAGCAGGCGAACCATTCCATGGTCGATATTATGCTTGAGTGCGGCGTTCCGAATCCGCGCTGATTCTCGGTCGAGTGCAATGTCATGGTCACTGGCAATTCCAGGTATTTCGAGAGCGAAATCGCGGCCGGGGCTGTCGACCAGTCATTCGCGTGGATTATGTCGAATGCACGCTTTTTTGTGTAAAGCTCCCGTCCTTTGAGTTTGAATTCGTTGTTCACGAGCATCATCCAGTTGAAGTAGCTGTCCGTGTGGATCGGGAATGGGACGCGGTGCACGTGGAAGTTCTCTGAAAGAGTCTCATCCGATGAGTGCGTCAAAGAGCCGAAAACAACAAGGTCAACAGTCCAGCCTTTCTTTGATGTGAGAAACATTGCTAAGGCCTTGCAGTAATCTGAGACCGGCTCGCCGTGGTTGAATTCCCTTGCGAGCATGAGCAGGTTACGATGCTGTGCTTGCTCCATATTGCATTTTGAAATCCTTGTGGGAAACCGAGCAAAAAAAGCAGGTTCGCGCTTAAAAGAGTTTATTTGTTGTTTAAATAATACAACGTTACGAGTTGCAGTAATCTTGCAGTCCATCACCGGCAATTCCCCCGGCATCGAAACAATTTTTATATATGCGAGGGAGACGGCTCTTGATTGTGATTTTGAATATGCCTGCCGGGAAAAAAACATTGAAGCTTCAGGTCGCGCTCGACCTTTTGGATTTGAGTGAGGCGTTGAGGATTGCAAAGGACGCGATAAGCGGCGGCGTTGACATAATCGAGGTGGGGACTCCGCTCGTGAAGAGTGAGGGAATGCGTGCCGTGCGTGAATTAAGAAAATTAATTGATGATGCTGGAAAAAAGAAACGGAATGAAGTGCTTCTTGCCGCCGACTTGAAGACTATGGATGCCGGATTCCTAGAAGCGAAAATGGCATTCGCTGCCGGTGCAGACATAGTGAACGTTCTTGGATGCGCCAGTGATGAAACCATAATCGAGGCATGCCGTGCCGCAAAGGAATCCGGAAAAGGAAAAACCATTGCAGTCGACCTCATAGGAGTCCCGGACCTCATTCCCCGCGCAATGGAGTGCGAACGGTTTGGAGCCGGGATAGTGCTGTTCCATACAGGGCTTGACACCCAGCACAGGGAAGGAGTGCAGTTCCACGAGGCTGCAATGGCATCAAAAAAATTAGGCATTCCGATTGCGGTTGCAGGCGGGATAAAGGTTGGAACTGTAGGGAAAGCGAAGGAGGCCGGTGCAAGCATAGTGATAGTCGGGGCGGCCGTAACCTGCTCGGGCGATGTCGCGAAGAGTGTGGAGGAATTCAAGAATGCGCTCGACCGATAGAGATAATGGCGAAAAATTCTCGCCAAAAGACAAGGTGTTAGCCCTATGCGGGCTTCTTGAACGCAAGAGCCAAATTGATAACGAAGAAGTAGGACGGCTCGTCAAAACGCTCTCGGACGCCATAGCCGAGGGCCACCAGATCTGTTTCGACGGAGAGGGACGTTCACTCAACGTTGCACAGGCATTCAGGTCAATCATACTGGGCATAGGAGGACAGGCGTACCTCGGCAAGCAGCCTCCGGTTTACAGGCAGGGTGCGCGGTACGTCGTGATTTCCGGAAGCGGGACTACCACCGGACCTCTCAAGCGCATGCAGCTTGCGAAAAAGGCCGGTCTCGAGACGATACTCATAACCGCTGACGCATCCTCGGAGAAAAACATCATGAGCACGATAGCGGATCATACGCTCGATGTCGTGGCGAGAGGCGAGGATGGAGGAATCCACAAGAGCCATGAAGTGGTCATGAACTGGCTGGAATCACAGCTTGATGGAATAAGCGAGGAGGCAGTAAGGAGTATGAATGAGGTGGCTCCGATGGGCACTCTCTTCGAGCAGTCAGCGTTCATCACATCGCTACTTGCATGCATCAACATAGCGGACTCGGTGCGCGGCATAGAGACTCCGAGACTGCGTGCAATCATCGATAGCAACGACTATGGCAAGCAGATGTCAAAACTTCTTGAACTCTCCATAAAGGGAGGGACCGTGAAGGGAAAGCGCATAAGGGATTTGGGAGCAGAGGCTGATTCTGCTGGTGCGCGAGGACTGACACAGCTCCTTTTCCGCGGCGGGAACGTACTCGTTTCAGGCGAGGGAGTCACTGATTCTGTCATGGAAATGTTCGCGCAAAGGCTTTACCACCTCAAGTTCATGGCGCACACGACTTCCGGAACGATCGTTCCGCCAATAACTTCCGAGATGATGGTGGTGTGCGCCAGCAGGTCAGGCTATAGCAATTCGCCTCTCGTGAGCGCCACGATCGCCGCAAGGAAAGAGAGCCGTCTCGCAGTAATAACAGGGGATCCTAAAGGAAGCCTGGCACAGGTGGCGGAGAAGTTCAAGGCGCCCGCAGTATTCCTCTCGGATTTGGGTTACGCAACGCACGAAGGGTTCGAGGAGAAGAGATTCACGAGAAAAATGATGGACCCAATAGATTATGACATAGTCGATCCTGTATTCGCCACGAAGTGCCTATTGCTTTGCGACGGTGTTGTCGCGAAACTCATGGAACTTCTTTCCATAACGGAATCCAGCATGAAGGCAAGACACCAGCTGGACAAGGAAAAGATATGAATTTTTTTTATTTTGGAACAGCACGCCGGCCTTTCTTGCGCTTCAACTCGTGAGTGGAAAGGAATTCCTGTTTCACCTTGATGAAGCACTTGCTGATTAATGGAAGGATTTCCGCGTCAGTAAGTGTCTTGAGCTTTGAATCGACATCCGCGACACTGCATCCGAGTTCCTTCGAGAATTCCGATAAAATTCTTTCCTCGAATTTTTTCAAATCGAATCCGCGAAGCTTTTTGCCAAAAATCCCTGAAACAATCGCGAACTTTCTTGAAAGCCTTTCCTCCATATTCTAACCACAATACACCGCAATCCGCATGTCATTCATTCAATTATTATGCCGTAGCCTATAAGGCGCCAGCGCTGGTTTATCTTCCTGCTTATCGCGACGCGCTCCCCAGAGGCAGCGCATATAGGCTTGTGCAAGACGATCTCAACGATTCCCTTCTTCGCGACCACAATCCGTCCGGTCGTGACACTGGCGTTAATGTTTATCATGAGGACCTCGTCGCGCACGATCGGGGTTACTGCATCCTCTCCAGCTTTCGCCCCGACAACACGCTCCAACAAGTGGGATTCAAACTTCACGTTGTAGATTATAGGAGGAAGCGCCCCAACACTTCCCGCAACACTTCCAGTGAGAGCGTCAGACTTTGTGATGGACGGATCAAGCAGTGTTCCTATTCCCGCGGTTCCTCCCGGGAATATTGTGTCAACTCGCGTTGATGCTTTCATGAATAATGAGGAAACGACAGTCCTTATGGGTACCCATACTTCCTTGTTCGCTTCTATCTTCTTGTAGCCAGGGCGTATTTCGATTTCCTGGTTCACGCTGAGGCTTCCTTGGGTTAGTGCTCCTCCAAGAACTCCTCCATTTAGGTTTTCCACGTCCTCGAGTCCGGGCTTGTTGACGTCGAAGCTCCTCGTGACCAGAAATCTCGCAGGGCTTTTGGTGTCGCGTTTTGGGGTCAGGAATACTTCGTTGATTGCCTCGAGAACGTAATGGATGTTGACTCCGCGCTGTGCGGAAACAGGTATTATGACCGGATTCTTGAATCCGTGTGCTCCCATGAAACTGGTTATCTGCTTGTGATTCGCTCTCGCTTCCTCATCGGTCACTAGGTCTATCTTGTTCTGGACCACTATCACGTTCTTGATGCCGCTTATCTCAAGAGCTATAACGTGCTCTTTAGTCTGTGGACGGGGGCACGGCTCGTTCGCGGCTATGACTAGTATCGCGCCGTCCATTATGGCGGCACCGCTTAACATAGTGCTCATCAATGCCTCGTGTCCTGGAGCGTCAACGAAACTGACAGTTCGTATTGCCTCGGTAGGCTCACCACAGTCCGGATGCACTTTATCAGTCGTGAAACATTTCGGGGAAGCGCATTTTGGGCATTTGCGCATAGTGACGTCAGCATAACCAAGCCGGATAGTCATGGCACGCTTCAATTCCTCAGAATGCCTGTCAGCCCAAACACCGGTGAGCGCCTTGGTGAGAGTGGTCTTGCCGTGATCAATCTGGCCCACAGTCCCTATATTCAACACAGGAATGAGTATCGATGCCGGATCCTTAGGCATCTTGATCTTCGGCTTGGTTGATGGAATATGTTTTGCGACTGTGGGTGGCGCCCCGCTGCGTTCTGGCTGTTTAGTCCCGGCGCCGACATGAACCCCCGCCGGTTTAGCGGCGGGATGAAATGGCGCCGTGACATGAACTACCCCTAAGACCCCCGCCACTTTAGTGGCGGGTAGTTCAGACACTACGACAGTTTCAGTCATTTCCTTCTTTGGTGAATGCAATAGTGACGGAGATGGTGGCGTGACGGCAGTTACTGTTTTGGTTTTCGTTTGCTTTTTTGTTGTTGGTGATGGAGTCTTCTCCTTCTTCTTCACAGAAACAGCAGCAGTCTTGGACGAGTCTTTTGAGGCTTTCTTCGCCTTCTTCGATGATGTTTCCTCGCCAGCTGCTGCCATTTTATTCTCAATCTAAAAAATGAATGTTTGGTTGAGTAGTTAAGGAATTATCCAGCCTTATGCTTCTGGTTTCTTCTCCGCGCCCACAGGGAATAATTCCGCCATGGGCTTTTTGCCCGTCTTTTCCACGCGCACGTTTACCTGGGCTATGGTTGCATCAATCGTGTGGCTGTGCACGAGCTTTCGTCTCCGCTCGCCGCATGATGACTGCCTGTGGCCTACGCCGCCGCACGCGAGAATCGGATGCTTTCCCGATAAACCTTTCATGTCAGAGCGCATTGGGAATCCGTCCTTGTCGCTTCCGCCAGTTATCTTTAATTCGTAACCGGCAAGCCCCACAAGTTCTCCCTTGAAGATTTCTCCGACGTGCATTCCCACAAGGCTATTGGCCTCTATGTCTGAGATCTTCTTCTGATAACACTTCTTGCTCTCAGGATCCCCTATGACAACTCTTACGTCAACCATAATTCTCCTTGCTCCAGACAATGCCCCATGAGGGTTTATCCAACCTCATGATGCCTGCTATTTCGTTCAGCACTTGTTTTTCGTCACCGCTTAAAAGCCTTTCTAAACCCGAAAGGGTGACGAAGTCGTCCTCATTCATCCAAGTGAATAGTGTTTCCCCCTCATTTATGTGCCTCCCGACTACTGGTCCTTCGAGTGCGACCGCGCACCTCTTGCCGCACTCGACATTCTTCACGTTCTCGCCGTCAACCTGGACTTCCTTGACCATGCCTATTGTCTTTCCAGCGGAATTCATAAGAGGGGTTCCTGGATGAATCCGCCCGCCCATGACTTCAACTCCTACTATCGCAGGCTTGCTCTGCCTGAAGATGCATCCCGGAACAATACGTATCTTGGCAGGATGTGGAAGATTGTCGAGCAATCGTTTCTGTTTTTCCTCCTCGAGCTTTGAAACGTAAGCGTTGTAATCCTCGATTATCCGATAAATTATGTCTCCAGTGATTATCCTGACGTTGCTTGAATCAGCGAGTTCAGAAACCTTTGTCGAATCAGGCTTTGAGTTGAAACCGAAAACGACACCGAGCTTTTCATTGCTTCTCAAAACGTCCTGAGCCGCGACAACGTCCTTACGCGTTATGCTACCTATGTCAGCGTATCGAACCGGGATTCCAGCATCCTTGAGCATGACTGCCATAGCTTCAAGGCTTCCGAGGCTGTCAGCCCTCACTATAACGCCTACAGATTCAGTGTTTATGCGCAGGGAGTCAAGCTCTGCACGGACTTCCTCCTCAGCACCTTCACCAGAGTGAACTGGAGCACCTGATATCGCTTCCTCAAGTCCTGGAGCGGAAAGTTTGATGCCAGATGCCGCGACGACCTCGGAAACAAGCTCGAATTTCTGGTTTCCATGCAATTCCTCCAAAGGAGTGGGACGGAATAGTGCCCGTATCTTGGTCCTGATTGGACCATTTATCCCTCCTATCACAACGTCATCCCCTATGTGGAGGATGCCATCATAGAGTATCACGGTAAGCGTAGTCCCCAGTCCCTTCTCGCTCAAGACCTCGAGCACTGTGCCGCGTGCGCCTTTCTCCTTGTGAATCTCTAGGCGTTTCGTGAGGAACCTCTGCGCCAATCCTGCAAGCATACTCAAGCAATCGCTTACTCCCTCACCTGTTTTGGCGCTCACAGGAACTATAGCAATCTGCTTCGTGAAATCAGAAACCCGGTCATACCTTTCCGACTCATAACCGTGCTTCGAGAGTTCGGCGACTATATTGTAAATGCGCTGATCCAACTCGTAAACGCTGTCCTTGTCCTGTACTGCGACGTCATCCAAAAAGCATGATCCATTAACCGAGCGCCAGCCTGGAATCTTGTCTATCTTGTTCGCCGCCACGATGAAAGGCGTCTTGTATTGCGTGAGTATCTTTACTGACTCAATGGTCTGGGGCTGGAATCCCTCATGCACGTCCACGACGAGTATGGCAAGGTCAGCGAGAGCACCACCCCGTCTTCTCAGGCTCGTGAATGCCTTATGGCCCGGCGTGTCTATCAAGAGGAGTCCGGGGATTTTTATGTCAATCTTGAAGCGCTCAAGCAAGTGCCTGCAGTGCTTGAGGATGAATGCAGAAGGAACAAGCGTCGCCCCGATATTTTGGGTTATGTGCCCTGCCTCGAGTTCCGCTACAACGCTTCCGCGTATGCGGTCAAGAAGCGATGTCTTTCCGTGATCGACGTGGCCAAGTACTGTCACTATAGGCGAGCGGAGTTGTGGCGAGCGGTCTTCTCCTGATTGCGTTTTATCCGTCCGTTCAACCATATTCCGTTCATTATCACCTCGCAAGATTTGGAGGAAGCTTCCTCTTGTGCTCCATGCGCTTCACGCGTTCAAGAATCCGGAAAACCGTATCCCTGTCAGCCACGTCATGAATCATAAGAGCGATGCGCGAAGGAGGGAGCTTCTTGTCTATCGAGAGTGAAATGATCGAGTCAAGAACATCATAGCCGGCGCCAAGCTCGACTTTGGCATCCACTCCGCGAATAAGGCCAGGAGAGGAAGCTTTTGAGCAAATGCTTTCAGGAACACCGAGAATTCTCGCAAGTTGCCGCACTTCAGTCTTGTAAAGATGAATTATGGGATTTATGTCGACTCCTCCGTCCCCGTGCTTGGTGAAATAGCCAAGAAACGCTTCAGAGCGATCACCAGTTCCTACAACCATTGTCCGCTCCTTCTGCGAGTTCGCAATGGCATAAAGGAGGATCATCCTGACACGCGACCGTATGTTCGCAAGGGCGGTGGAATTTGCGGGCCTTGATTTCATGCGCGCCACAAGGACTATAGGATCAATCCAGATCGTTTTCGCGCGATGGAGAAGCCCAGCGCTTTCGACAACGAGCTTCGCGTCCCTCAAATCACCGGAGTGCGTGATGTCGCGCTCTGGAAGAAGCACGGGGATTATTTGTTCCGGCTTGAATGCACGGCGCAAAAGAAAAAGGACAACAGCGCTGTCAAGACCGCCTGAAACCCCGAGAACGAACTTGCGTACATCATGCTTTTTCGAGTAGTCCCTAAGGAATCTGACGATCCGCGCTGCAGCGAGCTTCGGATTTCGCAGAGTCACAATCGTGGATGGTTGACGTTTCGCCATGTCGGGACTTCACGGGCAACTCTTAAAAAAGACCAGTTTTTAAAGCTTTATTTGTGGCCATAAAAGTCGTGGAGAAAAAGAAGAAAGTCCTTGTGGCAGGGGCTTTTCAGATAATACATCCAGGGCACGTGCGGTTCCTCAATGAAGCCGCAAGACTAGGCCAGGTATGGGTCGTGATTTCCAGGAACCGGAACGTGAAGAAGGAATTTCCAATAGTTGTGGACGAGAAACAGCGTCTCGAAGTGGTGCAGGCATTGAAGCCCGTGCACAAGGCGATTTTGGGAAGCGAGACTGACTTTCTTGAGCCAGTCAGGCGCGTAAGGCCTGACATAATCCTCCTCGGGCCGGACCAGATGTCTAAGGAATGCCTCAAGGCGAAAATCAAGGCGATGGGCATTAAATGCAGGATTGAAGTGAGGAAACTCAAGAAGAGGATAAGAAAACACAAACTGCACAGCACGTCCAGGATAATCCGGGAAATCAGAAAAATATGACGGCTTTAAAATCGGACTGAATCATAAAATCCAAAAAACTGTTCTTCATTTTTCTTAAAAGAAGTCGTGCCTGTTTGCGATTATTACGGCAAAAGCCAGAACTGCTCCCACTGCATCGAACGGGAATGATTCTGCCGGGCGCGAGACCGAAATCGCGCCAAGAAGTCCCACGGCGCTTAAGACGAAGAACACGAAGTATGCAAGCGCAATCGCCATGCCGCTCCAGAAGAAGATGCGCTTTCTCATGAGAAGGCCCCAGCCTTGGGATATGAGTATGACTGAAATCACGAAATTAAGGAGCATAGTGAAGACACCGTCAAGGATGACGCCGTCATAAAAAAGGACCCACGCGTGCGGCATTCCTCCGTTTGAAGTCATCACGGCCACAGTGCTCACAAAGCACACTATGCCGAAGACGACCGCTCCCGCGCTTATGAATGAGAGAATAAGATGCAGCGCGCTCAAGAGGATGGATGTTTTCTTCGCGTCACCGACGCCTTTCTCAAGGTTCGTGGAAATCCGGTTCAGGCAGCCCTTGCATACGAAATCTACACCCATGCGCTCGACGCAAGCGGCACAGAAGAGCTTCTTGCAGCTGCGGCACCTGAATTTCGCCGGAATCTTCTTGTGATTAGTGCAAAATGAAATCGCCATGACAATCGGTTCTCCAGTCATCATACATTATGACGTCCGTTTTTATAAATGAACTGCGCCCGTGCGCATTAACTTCATCTGCGGCCGTGTTGGTGGTGCTGTACGAGTGTCGACCGGGAAAGATGCGGAGACCATATGCGCGAGGCTTTCTCGTGCAGTGCTTTTCCGCACGACGGGCATTTCGGGCTCTTTCTGGCGCACGACCTGCACAGGCTCTTGACGCATTGCACGCACTTCATCCTTCCCGCGCAAGCATCGCATAGCGCTCTCCCGCATGCAGAGCAGCGCACGCTTTTACGTGCGCACGCCTCGCAGAATGACTTGTCGCAATCGCCTGAACACGTAACCGCATGCGTCTTGCACGACTTGCAGAGTATCCTCCCGCAGACAGAACACTTATCGCAAGCGCACGTCCTGCAGAGCGGATTTCCGCATGATGAGCACTTCACGATGCACGACTTGCAGAGTGATGCGCCGCACGAGGAGCACTTGACGGAACATTCCTTGCAAATGGTTTTTCCGCAGCTTGCGCAGGAAACGATGCACGATTTGCATGTAACGCTGCCGCAGACGGAGCACGTCTGGTTCGCACAATCCTTGCATAATTTCTTCCCGCACGAGGAGCACGACAGGCACTTCTTGGTCATGCACTTCTCGCACAATATCTTCCCGCACGATGAGCAAGCGAACCTTTTGGATTTGTAGCATTCATCACAGAATGCCTTCCCGCACGATGAGCAAGCGAACAGGAATCCTTCGCAGTCTTCCTTGCAAAATAATTTTCCGCAAACTGAACATTTTGAAAGATTCTTGGCGCATTCGTCACAATACGCTTTCGTGCGCGAGGAACGCCTCCTGCACACAGAGCACTCCCTGACGCATTGATTGCAAAGAGGCGCACCGCACACTATGCAGCTGAATCGGGCAGGGACTTCAGGATGGTTCTTGCAGAACGCGGAAGAAGTCATCGAGACATCGCCTGAAAAATTCAGCCGAAAATCCAGGCATCGTCACAGGAAGCCTGTCCCGAGACGAGCTCGGAATCGTCGAAGTAAAGGCCGATTTCCCTCTTGGCGGCTTCCTTCGAGTCAGATGCATGCACCAGATTCTTGGTGACGTACTGGCCGAAGTCTCCCCTAATCGTTCCGACAGCAGCCTTCTTGGGATCGGTCTCTCCAAGCATCTTCCTCATGCCTGCGATCGCATCATCCCCTTCCACGACCATCACGATTACAGGACCTGAAGTTATGAACTTGATCAAGTCATTGAAGAAAGGTTTCCCCATGTGGGCTTCATAGTGGATTCCTGCTTTGGTCTCGTCGAGCTTGAGCAATTTCAGTCCGATTATGCGGAATCCCTTCCGCTCGATCCTTCCTATAACCTCGCCGGCAAGCCTTCGCTGCAGGGCGTCAGGTTTAAGCATTACGAAAGTACGCTCGGTCTTCTTCATCGCTATCACCATCCCGTTAATGTGTGCACTCTCCACCACTGAAGTTAATAATAAATGGTTGGGGAACCAAATATATAGAAGTTTGGGGCATTCCGCCCCATTCTGGATTGGGTGTGCTCCTCACTCTTCTTCGAGCTTTTTGGCTTTCGCGAATGCCTCGGTCCAGCGTGTCTTTTTCGGACTGCGTCCGAGATCCCTTAAGTTCTTCTCGCACTTCTGTGAACAGAACGTGAAGACCGTGCCGTCATTCTTGACGAACATCTTGCCGCATCCCTTCTTCACCGCATTGCCGCAGAAAGAACAATTCTTGAGTATCATCCTGAACTAATCATCACCGTTCTTATTTTCGAAGCGACCTTCGCAAGCGCCTTGCCTGCATCACGGTATCGATGAGTGAAAGCGTGTCACCGACTTTCACTGGTCCCTTGACGTTTCGGACCAATACTTTACCGGTATCCGATCCGGCAAGCACTTCGCACCTTACCTGGATTATGTCACCGCGAACGCCAGCACGACCCACTATCTCGACCACTCTTGCTGGGGATTGAGCCGCATCAACCATTTTTTTTATGAAAACATCTCGCTAATATGTGAAATTCCTTAAGGCTTCTCGCCTTTCGGTCTCGCTTCTTCTCCCTTATTGCCGCTAAGCTTTCTCGCAATCTCGTCTATCAGTGCCTTTGCTTCGCCTGCCTTGACTATGCAGACAGCGGACGCAGGGACCTCTATCCCCGCAGCAGCCCCGAGCTCTATCTTGCTCGGTACCGCGATGCACGGGACGTCTTTCTCATTGCAGAGTATCGGGATGTGAGCCACAACTTCAGGGGGCTCGACGTCCATAGCAATCACTGCAAGAGCCGCCTGGCCGCGCTCAACCATCTTCGCGACCTCGTTGGTCCCTTTCTTTATCTTGCCGGTGTTCCTGGCCTTTTCTATGGCCTCGAGAGCTTTCTCTGAAAGTTCCTTCGGCACTTTTATCTTATCAAATATCGCTGATGCCATCAGTCATCACTCCCTAATATTTTTTTAAAGGAAACAAGACCCGTCCGACGGTTTATAAACGTTTGCTCGCCTTAAAGCAAAAGCCGCGCCAGCAAAAAGACGGTCCTACAATTCGAATTCCTCGATCAAACCGTGGATCAGCCCGTACTTCTCGAGATACTTGAACCCCTTGTCCGTGAGTGTCACGTACCGCTTTCCATTCCCGTCCGTGATTTCCTTTATGAATCCCTTTGACGCAAGCTCCGCGTAATACTCGGAAAAGCTGCTTGACGAAAGGTTGGACTTCCGAAGAAGCGGTGTCGGTTTTATGGAGTTATGGCTGTCGCGGATTATTCCCAGGATATCGGATATGACCTCGAGCCGGTCCCTTTTCTTACCGTTCATTTCGCCCACTTGGAGACTTTATAGTAGATCACGATGAACACGATTATGGAAACTACCTGGAAAAAGAGGTCCACCCCAAAAAACGACGGCCGCACGCGATCCACAATCCACAAGTTGATGAGCCAGAGCGCGGATATGAGGATGTACAGAATCCGCGTCTGGGACAGCTTCTTGATCCCACCGCCTTTGGGCGCAAAATGGCTAAGTACGGCCGCGAGGAGCAGTAGGGCGGTCTGAAGGTAAAGCAGGATGGTGCGGGACCCGGTGAGGAGGGACGCGAGGGGCAGGAGGACCGCGATGCCGTGGCCCACCATCAGCATTTTCTTGTTATCGAAACGTTTCCAAACCGAGCTGAATATGAGATAGAAAATGGCAGCAGTGCTGAAATAGCCAAGCGGAAGCAGGAACAGCAAGATCATTAGGCCCCGTGGTAACACGAAATCGAAGTCCAGGACTGAGGCCATTATCGGATTGAACAGGAACCGCACGAGATAGGACAGCCCAAAGAACAGGAATGCATCCCTGAAGTACCTTATGCCCTTGTGCCGGCTCAGCTCGTAGCTGTCATGGGTCTTGCGGTAAATTTCGAAACAGAAAAAAACCGCGACTATCGTGAATAAGAGTTCGGTACCAAAGCTGAACTGCTCAAATCCAAATGGCGGAAACGGGGGTCTCATGATTAGTCACCAAATCGCAGTTCCTGTTTTTTAAATTGTATATAATAAAAGTGGACTTTAACTCCACCTTGCTTATAAACATATCAATCACTCAGGAATCACTTGAGAACCCGTCGCAGGTGATGACGCATTAAGAAACAAAAATTCGTGGCTGGCATGTTTTTCATGGCCCTGCTTGGCGTTCTCGTAATTCTAGTCATCGCTGCGAGCGGATGCGTTTCGCAGGACTCTGGAGAATCGGCAGCCACGTCCGATGCAAACACGACGGTCAGTTCGCAAAACAACAGCGGCTCTCAACCGCTCCGCTGGGACGACCGCAATACCACCAATATGACGGATGCTGAACGACAGCAGATGTTCGAGTCGATGATGCAGGCGGCGTCAGCGGCATGCCAAAATAAAATAGAAGGAGACTCCTGCACGATGCAGAATCAAAGAGGGGAACTGTCGGGAACGTGCAAAACCCAGGAAGACAAGCTGATGTGCATGGGTGCTGGACCTTCCGGCAGGCGGGGTCCGCCTCCAAATGAAACAAACGGCGGGTGATGCATGAAGAATGAACACGCCAACTGCAGCATCCCGCGGTAGCGCGGAGATAATCCGTCTCGAAGACGTGTGGAAAACGTACAAGATGGGCGAGGTGGAAGTGTCAGCCCTGAAAGGAGTGAGCCTGAACATAAACAAGGAGGATTTCCTTGTCATCACGGGCGCAAGCGGCTCGGGAAAAAGCACGATGATGAACCTCGTTGGATGCCTTGACCTTCCGACAAAAGGCTCGATATATCTTGACGGGCGTGACATCTCAAAATTAAGCGAATCCGAGCTCGCCAGCATCAGGGGAAAGAAAATAGGCTTCATCTTCCAGCAGTTCAACCTCATTCCCAACCTTACCGCGCTCGAGAACGTCATGCTCCCCGCGGAATTCCAGGACCTGCCCACGGCAGCCGCCAGGAAAAAGGCGGAAAGTCTCCTTAACCTTGTGGGATTAGGAGACAGGATGCATCATCTGCCTTCACAGCTTTCCGGAGGCCAGCAGCAGAGGGTGGCGATAGCGAGGTCGCTGTCGAATGATCCTGACGTCATACTCGCGGACGAACCGACCGGGAATCTGGACAGCAAAGCGGGTTCGGACGTCATGAGTTTGTTGTGGTCTCTTTGGAAAAAAGAGGGAAAGACAGTGATCGTCGTCACGCACGATCTGGGCTTGGCGAAGCACGGAAAAAGACAGATCCAGTTGAAGGACGGCCAGATAGTCAATCAATGAACGTTGGACAATGAAGTTGAATGAAAAAGGTGTTGAACGAAAAAATGATAGGAACATGGAAAATGAAAGGATTGATTTTAGGACTGGTTTTTGTGTTGGTTTTGACTGCAGGCGCGGTGTACGGAGACACCACATCCACGTCTCCTTTGATCCGCGTGACACTACTCAACCAGGACCCGAATCCCGCAAGGGCCGGGGACACGGTGGCATTGAGGTTCAAGCTAGAGAATCTCGGAGGGTCGGTGGCGAAGAACGTGTCGGTAGAACTTATGCAGGATTATCCTTTCACGGTCGTAAGCGGACCAGCCATACAATATCTCGATAATCTTGTCGCTGACCAGACAGGACAGAATTATGTAATCAGCGAGTACACCGTGCGCATAGACAAGGACGTAGTACAAGGCCAGAAGGAACTGCGGCTGAAATATACATACGGCGGATACGGCAACGAGGCGGGAATAACACGGACGTTCAACGTCAACATAGTGACCAACGAGTTCGCGCAAATAATCTACGTTGACAAGGCGAAACTCGAGCCAGGAAAGGAAACGAACCTGACATTCACAATCCTGAACGTGGGAAATGCACCTCTACAGAACCTCGTGTTCACGTGGAACGAGGCCGCAGGAGCAGTCCTGCCTGTATATTCGAGTAACACGAAGTACGTGAAGTACCTCGATGTCGGCCAGTCCGTTGATTTGACGTATACAGTTATCGCAGACGTGAATGCAGACCCGGGACTGTACCAACTGGACCTGATACTGAACGCCGAATCATTGACGAATGCTACCACGTCAGTTATAACCACCAAGACAGGGGTCTTCGTTGGTGGAGAAACGGATTTTGATGTCGCCTTCTCGGAAAGCTCGGCAGGGACGACCTCGCTCTCAATCGCAAACATAGGGAACAATCCCGCGCAATCCGTTTCAGTAATAATACCCCAGCAGAGGAATTTCAGGGTTTCCGGAAGCAGCTCGGCCATAATCGGAAACCTCGACAAGGGAGAATACACGCTCGTATCGTTCCAGATAGTGTCCGCGAGTGCATCGAATTTCTCAGGGACAGGACAGCAAATGTCCCGGCAACCAGCCACCACTCAAGGGTCAAGGAACCAGTTAATGAATGGCACCACCACCAGGTTTAACGACACCGCCACCACCAACGATAATCCAAATAGCCTCAATGTCCTGATCGAATACACCGATACGACGGGAGAGCGGCAAACCGTAACCAAGAGCGTGCCCATCCAGTTCAGGTCAATCGCCACATCGGAAACAACAGGGGCGTCACGACCGCAGTCTGGATTCATAGGCGGAAACGTTTTCTGGCTGCTCATCATTCTTGCCGTCTTTATACTCTTGGCGGCACTCTGGATTTTCAGGAACAAGGCGAGAAGGGAAAAGATTCTAGGTCTGTTCGGCAAAAGGAAATGAAACTGCAAAAATCCTTCAAGCTTGCCCTGAACATACTCGTGCACAGCAAGCTTAGAAGCTGGCTCACCATAATCGGCATAGTAATAGGTGTGGCTTCGGTCGTGGCCATCGTTTCAATAGGCGAGGGCGCGCAGGCAAGCATACAGGAACGATTGGGCGGGCTTGGTGCAGACATAATAACTGTGTCGCCAGGATTCTCAAGGGCATCCGGAGGATTCAGGGGCGGTCCCGAAGGTGAAAGGACTTCCACTACAACATCAAAGGCCACTAAGAATCTTACGCAAAAGGACGTCCAAGTGATAAAATCGATAGAAGGAGTGGCATTCATAAACGGAATCGTGTCCGGCAGGGGGAGCATGACGTATTTGGCCCAGACCGCTTCAGTCTCGATCGAGGGAGTGGACGCGTTGGCGTGGAAGAACATAATCACGACGGAACTCGAATCAGGAAGGTACTTGGACCCCGGGGATACCAACTCGATAGTCATAGGCAACAGGATCGCCAAATCAATGTTCAAGCAGCAGCTCGCGCCGAACATGGCGGTTACGATTGAAGGCAAATCGTTCAAGATAGTCGGAATTCTCAAGGCATCAGGAGGAGGTTTTGGCGGAGGCGGCGGGGACAACAACGTTTTCATGCCGGTCGCAACCGCAAGAGAACTTTTACGGCCCGGCTCGGACGATTTCGATTCCATAAGCGTCAAGGTAAGCGATCCTAACATGGTAGAGTTGATAGTCAATGAGACGGACTCAAAACTCATGCTCTCAAGACACGTTACCGCCAGGACGAAGGACTTTACCGTGACTTCCTCGCAACAGCTTCAATCGCAAATCGCATCAGTCACAGGGACGCTCACGACTTTTTTGGCAGCCATAGCCGCAGTATCCCTGCTTGTCGGTGCCGTCGGAATCGCGAACACCCTTTTTACTTCAGTCTTGGAGAAGACAAAAGAGATAGGAATAATGAAAGCAATAGGCGCAAGGAATTCTGACATAATGACTATATTCCTCCTCAATGCGGGACTGGTTGGACTAACTGGTGGACTTATAGGAATCGGCCTCGGCTCAGGCATATCGATGCTTCTTCCCAATTTCTTGTCCCGACTGCCTTTCGGAGGGGGAGGAGCCAACGGCACTATCAGGACTGTACTGCCGTTCAATCTCTTGATATCCGCGTTGCTTCTATCAGTGTCAATCGGGCTTATTGCAGGAGCGATTCCGGCATACAGGGCATCCAGACTTAAGCCAGTGGATGCTTTAAGATACGAATGAATTCCTGATTTCTCACTCAACCAGTATTCCAGGCTTTCCCGGCCTTGCTGCCGCGGCCTTCCCTACAGGGTCGTGCTTTAATGGATCTTCCTCAGAATAAACAGCAATCCGCAGTCCGCCGAGAGCGCGGGAAATGACTTCCGCATGTTCCTTCAATGCAGCAACCTCGTCCATTTTCGGAAGCGGTTCCAATTGCATTTTTTTCTTGTAGAATTCCTGAGTCAGTTTCGAGACTCCCTCCTTCGGCAGTCCTTCCACTATCGCCTGCTTGATTATTTCACCAAACGGCTTCTCTTTGTTTTCTATCACGATGCTTCGCAATCTCGCCTTCCAGTTTGATGCGGCATAAAGGCAGACTCTCGACGGGCCTTTTTCTTTTGTCTTGACGAACGACAATATGTTCCGGACATCTGAAGCGACTGACTCCACGTATTCCTCTACTGCCTCGATATTGTCATCCACCAATTCCTTTTGCGAGATAGGCCACTCCGCCTTCGAGGCGAATCCAACACCGCCCAGCTTGGCCCATAATTCTTCGCATGCATGCGGTATGACTGGACAAAGAAGGCGAACCCACTTTCCGACAACGTGATTATTGACCGTCTTAAGCTCTGGACTTCCCTGAATCCTGTGCGCGAGCGATGAATAATCGTTCAGCACCTTGTAGAATGCGGTATTCACGTAATCACGTATCCTGAAATCCTCAAGCAGAATCCCGCACTCACCGACCGCTTTCTCGAATTTTGATATGAACGCCTTGCATGGAGGACTCAATGACTTCAAGTCCCCGCCATCATGGTCACTTCGGTTTTCAATCATTTCCGAAGCCGTATCGAAGAATCTCTTCAATGCCTTCCTGCACGCATCGACGTCACCCTCCCTCCAGTCGATGACCGAGTCAAGGTCGGCTGCTGAAGCCATGTAAAGCCTGTAAAGGTCGGCGCTGTAACGCCTTCCCACATCAATCAAGGGTATCACGTTTCCCTTGGACTTGCTCATCTTAACGCCGTCCCGGACCAGCATGTCGTTTAGGCTTATGCATTTAGGCCACAATGCCTTAGGGAATATGGCTGCATGAGCCATTATGAAGAAAGTCAAGTGATTCGCCACATGAGCGATCGCAGTATGCCTGTGATCGTTCGGATACCAATAGAGGAATTCATTCCTGACTGCATCAAGATTTTCCTTAGGCACTTTAGTCTTCGCGGATGCAGACTCAACAGTCCCCCTGCCTAAGTAAACGTAATCAAAGAATTCCTCGAAATCCATCTGTTCGGATTTTATCCCGAGCTCGCGTGCCTTCTTTATTATGGCGTAGAATGACATGTAAATAGTGGAGTCGGAAAGCGATTCTATGATCCATTCCTTGTTGAATGGGAGCGGAGTCCCGAGCCCCCTTCTTCTCGCGCACGGCCTCTTATCGAGCCAGTTGAGAGTAGCCTCGAACTGCTTCCTGTAAGATTCAGGAATTATATTCATCCCGGCAAGGCATTCCCTGCTCGCATCCTTCCATCCTGCTGCATTGAAATCAAGGAACCACTGGTCCGAAAGGCATGCCACGATTATCCTGCCGCCGCACCTGCAGTAAGCATCGCGCGAAGGCTCGAATAACGAGTCAGACGCATTCATTTCCTTAAGCCAGGAAATTATTTCGGGTTTTACGTCTTTTACCTTAAGGCCAGCGAATTTTCCGCAATCAGGAAGTAGGACTCCCTCATAATATTCCGCCTTGTAGACCGCCTTGGTTGCGTTGTCGAGCGCATCGGCATCACCCTGGGACGTCACTCCGAACGATTTGCACGCTTCCCCTGCAGGAAGCGCCCCGAATCCAGGGCTCTTGATTATCGTGATCGGCTTTATCCTCTCGACCAATTCCTTTATGCCGTACTCACGCAGTACCGGCTCGTTCTTCCTCAAGTCCTCTATGCCTATGTAGTCGTAAGGGGCGTGCGCTGGAACTGAGTAAACGACGCCTGTCGCCGCGTCAGGGCTGACAAAACTTGCAGGAAGCACTGGAATCTTCGCTCCGGTCGGAGCGATCACTTCCTTCCCGACTAGGTAGCGTCCCTCGAATTCGTCAACCACCACCCTGAACTGCTTGTTCTGCATTGAGAGTTTTCCAAGACAAGCCGATGAGACTATCCATTTCTCGCCGGACTTCTCGAGCTCTATCAATGAGTATTTGCTTTCAGGATTGACGAATACGTTCGTCACCCCGAAAACAGTTTCAGGACGGAAGGTGCTTGCAAGAAGCGATGCGGCATCCGGACTTCCGGAAAGCTTGAACTTTATGCTCGTGAACTCCTGCACTTCAACAGGGTCTGTATCCCCGTCCTTTATGTCATCCTCCCCCACTGCATTCTTGTCGGAGACGCAGTAAAGTATCGGATACTCTGCCTGCACGAGGAATCCTTTCTCCTTGTACTTGCGGAACTGCCACGTCACGAGTGCATTGTATTCCTTGTCCGCCGTGGTGAAAGTCCTGCTCCAGTCGATGCTGAAGCCTATAGACTTGAAATCGTTCGAGATCTTGTCAGCGAAATACCTGACGATGTTCCATGGCTCATTGAATGAAGCCACCAATTCATCAATGCGTTTCGGGTCGGTCTCGTAAAGTCCGACATAAGACTTGTAAAGCTCTATGGTCTTGCGGTCGCCTTCTGCCAGGGCATTCGATATGGCGAGAACCGGAGTCCCTGTGATGTGGAATGCCATGGGCCAGAGGACGTTCAAGCCAGTCATCCTCTTGTACCTGCAGAAGACGTCGGCATTGGTGTAAGTGCGCCCGTGACCTATGTGCAGCGCTCCGGAAACGTAAGGGTAAGGAACAGTCAGGAAGAACTTCCTTGTCGAAGATTTATTGGATGCGATGGATGCCGGCTCGAAAGTCTTGTCCTCATCAAACCACTTCTTCTGCCATTTCCGTTCGATATCACGGAAGATGGAGGTGGTTGTGGACGAGTCATCGCTGTAAGCAGTTGAAATCCCTCCAGCTTGTGGTGGTTTCGCGGTTTCAGCCATGCCCGTAATAAAAGCGTTTTAAACTGGGCAATCTTTTTAACGTTAATGATGCAACGCAATCCGCAGCACTTTACGCACTTTATGCCGAGATAGCAAAGTGGTTAATGCGCCAGCCTTGAGAGCTGGTTTCCCCACGGGGATGCCTGGGTTCGAATCCCAGTCTCGGCGCCAAAACTTTTTCATAAAAAGTTTTATCAAAAAGTGCGCCTCCACTGGAGGCGCACGAAATTGCGGGGATTTCCGCGCCAAAACTTTTTCACCCGAAGGGCACGCCGCACGATAAGTCGTGATTGCTAGTGAAACAAACGATTAGGACAAAGATTGATGCACTTTACACTGAAGAACTCTTTTCCCCATATCCGTAATTGCATAAAGTCTGGCTTTTCGGGCCTTTGGAGTGAGGCATTTCACTAAGTTCTTGCCCTTCAACTCCCCAAGCGCTCTGGTAATATTCTCCCTGTACGTGTCAATCTTTTTCGCAAGCTGTACAGGCGTCATCGGACCCTCAGCGAGAACATTTAGGACGTCCTGACGATAGCGGCTCGCGATGACATAACTGACGAGCGACCAGTCGGTTTTGCCTTCTGACACGAGATTTTTAAAAGGGAGCTTTTACTTTACTCTTTATGAACACTTACGGAACATTAAAGGAACATAATACTTTACGGGTTGGAGACGAGGGATGGATACAAAACAAATAATCGGCTTGGTCGGATCTGCACTGCTTTTCGTTGGCGTTTTTGCGCCAATCTTAAACATGCCCATCTATGGAAGCGTTAACTATTTTCAAAACGGGAAAGGCGACGGGGTCGCCATTATCGTCTTAAGTATTTTGTCTGTATTTTCAATTTTAGACAAAAAGTACTACTGGCTATGGGTCACTGGCTTGATTAGCCTTGGATTTTTACTATTCTCATTCTTAGACATTCAAGCAAAACTGGATGCGTTAAAACAGGGCGTTGCAACTGACTTAGCGGGCAACCCTTTTGCTGGCATCGTGCAATTGGCAGTACGGTCCATCCAAATTCAATGGGGCTGGGCACTATTAGTGCTCGGCTCAGTTCTAATAATTGGAGCTGCCTCAATCGAAGAAACGCCTAAGAAAGAAAAGGCAACGGCAGGTCACGCCCAAATTAATGAAGAAACAGTTCCTAAAAAAAGTTCAGAAGTACCGACAAAATACAAGTGTCGTATCTGCGGCAAGGTTTACGATTCCGAACTAGGTCTGGCTGAACATCACGAAGAGCATCATTACTTTGAGCCATTCGAAGGCCCGGCAGAAACAGAACCGCCTGTGGAAAAACGAACAACAAAAAAAGCAAGGCACCCTTAGAAAAAGGGCGCCCGCAAGGGATGCCTGGGTTCGAATCCCAGTCTCGGCGCCAAAACTTTTTCATAAAAAGTTTTATCAAAAAGTGCGCCTCCTCTGGAAGCGCACGAAGTTGCGGGATTTCCGCGCCAAAACTTTTTCACCCGAAAGGTACCCCGCACAATAAGCTGTGATTGCGGGGCATAAAAAGTTTTATCCTACTGCAGTAGGTCCCTGTGACAAAAAGCGCCAGACAATAGCTGGCGCACCGGCATGCTCTAAGTTCAAGTCCCGCCCTCGGCGCCACCCACTAAAAAGTCATTGATGGGAAATTTTTTTAACCAAGAGGCCCGTTCGGACTGTTGCTCCATTCATATCAAGGGCTGGTAGTTCAGGGGTAGAATGTCGCGTTCGCATCGCGAAGGCCATGGGTTCAAATCCCATCCAGTCCACCAAACCTAAAAAGGTTTGATCGTTTAGTACCATCTTCGTCCCTTTAAGAGACTCGATGGTACATCCTCCGCTTCGCGGAGGGCCGAAGGCCCCCTGGAGGGCACTTTTGCGGTTCCCTTGCGGTAATCCAGATAGCACGTGTTTTCCTGAGCATTATTAATGGAAGAGTTGAATCACTTCGCGTCCTCGACCGTTTGAACATAGTAATTTAAATGCGCACCGAGTAATCGAATCTGTGGATAGCAAAGCCATGAACAGAATCTTAATTGCGGTTTTAGTTGTAGCTCTCGTTTTCTCGGCCGGGTGTGTGCTAGACGAAACCACGTGCAATTCAACAGACCCTACATGCAATTCAACATGTGCACCTCAGTGGAACTGCTCGTCATGGACTAAATGCAAGTCTTCCAATGAAGAACAAACAAGAACCTGCGTAGATGAAAATGGTTGTGGATTGTCTGATAGCAAGCCAGAAGAGTCCCAGTCCTGCACTTCACAATGTACACCTCATTGGGTCTGCTCAGACTGGGCTCCGCGTAACTGTAATAAAGGATCTAAACAAACAAGAACTTGCGAAGATAAAAATAGTTGCGAAGTTTCAGAGGGCAAGCCGGCAGTGTCCCGATCTTGCAAATAACCCTTAAAATCGCGATTATCGCACTAGTGAAACGTCGCAATTAAACAAGAAAAGGGCTCAAAAGAAAATCTTAAACGAATTTTCGAAAGATAACACGTGAACACAAACATGGCGTTGAATGATAAGAATGTTTTAATCGCGTTATTGGTAGTAGCGGTAGTTTTTGCAGCCGGTTGCGTAAACTCGGACAAAGGTTCAATCACGAGTCCAGGAAACACAATCAAAGCGAATTGTTCAAAAAACCCAAGCGAAAGTGAAATGGACTACTGCATCAGACTTAGCCTCAGGTCTTACTTTGGGGAGGAATCCCCCGAGGACAAGGACCGGGTTGCAACTGAGTGTGAAAAGATATACCAGTCAATGCCACTCGACTGGAAAACTTACCTTCAGCGCCTGTACGAAAGCTGCTTGCAAAATCCCACAATTCGCACCTCCGCGTGCTCCATTGACGCCGGTACATCATACCTGTCAAAATCAAAAATGGATGTATCAACAGGTGAGCTAAGAATCGCACTGGGAAACGGACGCAACCACGTAAATGCCACGGCCGCATACACTAGCAAAGATACGGCCGCCAACACAATAATAACAAGCACCGAAACAGGCGTAGCGGAAGATATTACGACGATTGAGTTGAACACTCGATACTGGCTGTACATTGCGGATGCAACAGATCATCCAACAAGTGCAGGGGACTTGTACTCAGTGAAGATATATTTGCCATACAGTGACGAAGCTGGATCGCACGTTATGACTGCAGACTGCAGGATAGTGTCCGAGTAAACCGGACTTTGCGGGGTCTTTCGTTCCGAAGAATCTGCGGCTGACCTTGTCATTCACTTCTTTTTCCCGAAACCGAGAGTCAAAAGCATCGTTGAGGCGACTATCAGGGCCACTCCCGCGTACTGTATTGGCTTGACTGTCTGTCCCAGGAACGCGAATGCGAGAATTGAAACGAGCATGGGCTCGAAAGACAAAAGCACACCTTCAGTTACTGGGGACACTTCCTTGTTTTTGACTGCCGCAAGAACTGCGTAAGGCACCGCGGTGCATATCACTGCGAAACCGAACGCGAGCAACGTCTGATAGATGTTGGGTAGGACCAGGCCTACAACTAGCGCATCACGAGTCACGAAGAAGCGAAGAAGAAACCCGAGAATTACGACTGCGGGAGTCGCGAACAACAGCTGATTGAATACCGTCCGGAGTGCAGTGTACCCTTTTTCCTGTGCGTGCCGTTTTATGGCGAGGAAAGACGCGTAAGCGAGTCCTGAAAGGAATGCCAGGACAAGTCCTGCGTTAATGCCGACTGAAGTTATGTTGTTGATATCGTTGAATATGCCTGAGACGATTACTGCGCCTACGACACTCAGTATTATCGCGAGAATCGTTGTATCATTGAGTTTTTTCTCTTTGCCCGTTATCCTGGATATTATGGCAGTGAACACGGGCTGTGTGTAAACCAGTGCCCCCGCAACCACAACCGATGCTCCGAGACTCACCGAGCTCACGTAGACAAGAAGGAATGCAGCGAAGAACAGGCCGAATATGATGAAGAATGGCAAGTCTTTCTTGCTGGCGAGAAGCCGTCCCCGATCACGCTTCACGAGTCGGATGTATGCGAGGATGAGGATGAGCGATATGCTTATCCTGAAGAAGACCATCTCAACGCTCGACATTCCGGTGCGCTTGAGTAGTGTTGCGAAAATGAGTATGAAGCTCGAGCCGATTGCGTAAAGCACGACGAGTAAGTGGCTCAGGGTGAGCTTTTGTTTAACAGCCATACCTGGAGGACGGAACCGGATTGTGTTTTTATAACCTGTGTCCTCATTCGTCCTTTTTTTTCAATAGCGCGATTAGCCCATCTCTCGCGGCATTAAGCGCTTCCCCAACGTTTTCGGCCTTGGTTCCGCATCCGCTCACGAATGATGATTTCCCGCCGCAGCCTCCTCCCAATATCCCGCACATCATTTTTCCGATAGGCAGTAAGTCGATCTGTTCGCTTTTCCTGCCACGAGCGAGGACTAGAACTGGCGCGTGAGCGCCACCAACGAGAATGGCTATTAGTGATTCGTCTTCCTTCACGAGCTTGTTCGCGGCCTCAATGACTTCCTCGCGGCGAAGACCATAGAGGTTTCCGATGAGAATCCTTGAATCTCCGATGGTCTCTATGGATTCCGCAAGAGAGCCTACTTTGTTGGTTGAAAGCTCCCTGCTCGCGTTCTTGAATGCTTCCTTCAGGTTGTTGAAGTCTTCCTTGAGGTTGGATGCAGTCCTCGCAATCTTGTCAGGAGCGGTCTTAAGAACTGCAGAAGTCTCCAATGCCGCATTGGCAAGCCGTCTTGCAGTGTCCAAAGCTTCGTCCCCGACCTCAAAGCGAAGTTCAAGTGTTCCATCATCGGCAGCGCTTATTCCAGTGATTTTCATGAAGCCTATTTCCCTGGTGTTCCTCACGTGAGTCCCGGTACAGGCTGCAGCGTCAAAGTCACCGACAGACACTACCCTGACACTGTCGTTGTCTTTGAGGCGCGCTTCCTTAATCCTCAATTCCGTGAATGACGCTTTGGCAAGCGCGGGACTCTCAAAAAATCCGGTTGAAACGTCAATGCCTTCCTCAATGAGTCGTGATGAAGCCTCCTCGGCTGCGACCAAATCCTTCCACGGTATGGTATTTGGCGTTATGAACATCTTTCCGCCGTGACTCTCATCGAGCATTATCTTCTCTACTCCCGCATCCGGCAATTGCTTCTGTAGCGATTTGGAAAGAATGTGCTCGGCAGTATGGAGCCGCATTAGCAGGAATCTCCGGTCCCAGTCGATGACTCCCTCGACTGTCCCAATTGGAGGAATTTCTCCTTCAGCAAGAAGGTGTACGATGCTTTCATCCAGGACTTGCGTGTCCGACACCCTGATTTTCCTTCCAGACGATTTCTCGACAAGAAATCCGGAATCTCCTGGTTGTCCACCCCCACGAGGATGGAATGCGGTTTTGTCAAGCTCGATGAGCGTTCCCGAAGGGCCACGTACCACTTTCGTGACTTCTGCCGCGAAGTCCTTCAAGTACGGGTCGTCAAAATAAAGTAGTGCAGTCCCTCCCCGCTCGCTCACAGGAATTCCTTGGAACTCATCCTTTTTTAACGGTTTTTGCGCCAGTGAGTGCTTTTGCATTCCTGTTTTTCAGGTTGCCGTGGACCACGACGTGGCTTATTATGTGAGCGGCCATTATGTTGCTGTCGTTTATGTAAATGTTGCGGATCCAGTTCAGCACTAGGAATATAATCAGGCAGACGCTTCCTCCGACGAGTGTTGATGCGAATTTGAGGAGGCGTGTGAATCCGGGAAGCAATCCTGCAAATCCAAAGGTTTCGAGGTTCGATGCGATTATGCCCAAGTACGCCAGCACTCCGAAGAGCGTGGAGAACACTCCTAGGATTACTGACTTGCGAAGTAGGGAGTTGTAATCATCCATAAGTTCACGCATGTGCTTGTCCTGGTTTTTCGGGAGCACGAGTTCATCCTCGAGATGTTCAATATAGTTTCGCGCGCGGACTGCTTTGTTGAATTTCAGGAAATTAAGGTTCGGCTTGAACACTTTAGTAAAACACCATCCAATTTTTTTTTGATTTGACTCCTTCATGATTCCTAAAGTTCTATGCGGCCGGAATCGCGCAGGCTCTTTATGTCGTAGCCCTCGCGTTTCAGGTCGTTAAGGGCAGAATCGTCGTTCTCGCCCTCATGAACCGTGATGATCCGTTCCGGATCGCATCCTCTTACGAATTCACGTATTGACGGGCCGTCAGCGTGGTCCGAAAGCGGGAACGCCTCATCGACTCCGAAGAAGGAGGAACAGCGGGGCTTGTGCGCCCATCCGGTAAAGACTGCTGTTTCCGATCCGAACTCATCCTTCAACTTTTTGGTGAATGCGCTTTTTGCGAGGGATGTGGGCGCTATTATCACGCTTTTTGCGTCCTCATCCTCCATTATGCTTGTTGAGTCATTCCCTCCGTACGGGATGCAGTCAAGGCATGCGCCGTGAGAGTCGTTCCGGAGCATCCTGTTCGCTGCATAAACGCTCCCATGGCATATCGGAATGAATCCCAAGTGGTTCGCGAGGGCGGTGAGTATTTGGGCCTTGCCGTATGGATAGCCGAAAAGTATCGCGTTCCTGCCTGATCCCGAAAGCCAGTCACTCACTTTTCGGATTATCTCGTCCTGTTTCGGGAATTCGCATTCCCGGCCGGCGAAAGTCGACTCGATAATCAGTGTATCGCACTTTAGGGGGGATGCGCCTTTCATGAAGAGACGGTCGTGCGGGTTGAAATCACCTGTGTAAAGGATGGTTCCTCCAGCACTACAGCTTTCCGTGTCTATTTCTGCCATGCATGATCCAATCATGTGTCCTGCGTCGTGCAGTTTGATCCCCTCGCAGGCTTCCGAGTGCTCCACGCGATCCGTGGTGATGGATGATGGATGGGTGACTCTTTGCTTGAAGACGTTTAGCGTGTCCTGGCTTGATATCATTCTTGAGCCGGGCTCGATCCGTCGCGGCAGGTGATCCATGTGGGCGTGTGATGTAAAAAAAGTCTTGCGCCCTACGGCAGGGTCAAGCAAGAATTCGTCATCCTTGTGCTTGACGTGGATTCCTCCGCCCTTTATGATGGATATCTCGCAAGCGTCCATTCGGTCTTTCCGTTTTCTTTTTCTAGATGTCTATCAGCATCGCCGCAATGACAAAAGGTATGGTTATTACGCCGGCGATTCCTGACCAGAACATATATTTGGAGTAAAAGATGTAAGTGACTATCCACACGATGAATATCGCGAGCATTATTCCCACAAGCGCTAGTTCTTTCTTTGCGGATGTAGCTGAGGATGATGGTGTTGCCGTTTTGTTTTCCACCTTGACCACCGACGTTTTATCATGAATGGCGTGCTTAAAAACGTTGAGCCCAAAAGCAGTGGCAACTGCCTGAAGTTCGACCCTCCTTGATAGCCGGTCTTGCGCTTTCTTATGGCGCTCAGGATGTCATCTCCGGAAAACGTAGTGTAAGCGCAGCCAACCTCGAATCGTGTGTGCGCGTCCGAGCCGGCGCACAGCGCGAGATGGAGTTTTTCCGCCATCCTCATGGCTCGTTTTCTTCCGAATACCGTCCTGGAGTTTATGATTTCTATACCGTCTATGGCGCAGGCCGCCACTAGATCCCCGATGCCAACCCGGAGTATGTCGTAAGGATGCGCCGCAACGGTTACCGCACCGATTTCTCTGGCGTGGATCACTGCCTCGCGGGCGCTTAGGAATTCCGGGATGAGTTCCGCAACGCCCAGAACCAGTATGTCCCCGTCAAGGCTCTTGTACTCGTATCCGGGAATGGTTTCTATGCCGAATTCGCGGGCGCATTGCCGTGACGTCCTGAATGCGGCGCACGTGTCATGATCCGTGATTATGAGTCCGTCAAGCCCTGCTTTTTTCGCCACCTTGAATATTGTCCGGACCCTTGTCCTGCTGTCATGGCTGTATTCCGAGTGAATGTGAATGTCCCACTTCTTCATGGCGTGCGTAAAACAAAACTTTTTTACTATCCCTTGTTTTAAATGTGATTGTGGGAGTGCAACTTCGTGATATAATAATGACCGAGGAAATAGGTCTTGAGTTCCTGAACGGGAAGATGGTAGCGATTGATGCTTTGAATGCGCTTTACCAGTTCCTGTCCACAATCCGCCAGGAGGACGGAACTCCTCTTATGGACTCGAAGGGGCGGATCACGAGCCATCTTTCCGGGATTTTTCATCGGACGTCGAACCTGATTCAGGCAGGCATTATTCCTGTTTACGTTTTTGACGGAAAACCGGCTGAACTTAAGGGCGAGACGCTCAGGGTGCGTGACGAGGTAAGGACTAATGCGAAAAGGGAGTGGGAGACTGCATTGGAGGAGGGAAGGATTGAGGATGCAAAAAAGTGGGCTCAGGCTTCTGCGAGAATAACTTCCGAAATGATTGCGGACTCGAAGCTCCTGTTGGAAGCCATGGGAGTCGCATGCGTCCAGGCGCCGAGGGAGGGCGAGGCGCAGTGCGCGAGGATGTGCGCTGACGGGGCGGTGTTCGCTTCGGTAAGCCAGGATTATGATTCGCTTCTTTTCGGAGCGCCGATTCTCGTTAGGAACTTGAGCCTTAGCGGCAGGAGGAAGCTTCCCGGACGGAACGCTTACGTCAAGGTCAGTCCTGAGAAGATAATCCTCAATGAGGAGTTGGCACGGCTCGGCATAAGCCGTGAGCAGTTGATAATAATCGGCGTCCTGTCGGGAACTGATTTCAATCCGCATGGGGTCAAAGGAATTGGGGCCAAGAAAGGGCTTGCACTAGTAAAGAAGCACGGAACGCTTGAGGAAGTGATGAAGCACGTGAAATGGGATTTCGAGAAATCCCCCCAAGAGATTGAGCGCATATTCCTCAATCCGGAAGTGACTGCATCTTACAATACCAATGCCGCTCCATTGAACGGTGATGGCGTGTGTGCGCTATTGTGCGACGAGCACGATTTCTCTAGGGAACGCGTTGAGAAAGTGATAAGCGTGATTGGGGAAGCGCGCAAGGCAGGGTCGCAAAAGGACTTGTCAACGTTTTTCTAAAAATATCGCGCCGAGTTGTGTGTATTAGAAGGGGAATGACTGTTATTGCATGACTGTGGCGCTGAATGAATCACGACATGGTGCTCGTGAAATCGTAAGCACTATGAAGAACGCATTGAGCCTTCCGAGGGCGAAAACCGGGAGGGACCCGTTCGAGGTCCTGGTCTACACGATGATATCACAACGCACCAAGGATGAGGTTACTGACGCCGTCTCAAGAAGGCTCCTCTCGCGATTCAGGACGCCGCGTGCGCTTTCAACTGCAAGCGTTTCTGAGATAGCGCGCCTGCTCAAACCGTGCGGTTTCTACAGGCAGAAGGCGAAAAACCTCAAGAAAACGGCCGGAATAATCGTAAAAAAGTTCGGGGGAAAAGTCCCGCGAAAGATGGATGATCTGCTCTCGCTTCCCGGCGTCGGCCAGAAGACCGCTGACTGCGTGTCCTGCTTCGCATTCGGGGAGGGGGTGATAGCAGTTGACGTTCACGTTGAAGTCATAAGCAAGAGGCTCGGTTTCGCGGAATCCAGGATGAAGCCGTCCCAAGTTCGGGAGATGCTGCACAGTGTTTTTCCGGAACGCGCGGTTAGGCTTACTGTCAACAAGCTTTTCGTTGAATTCGGCAAGAAGTACTGCAGGACGCGCAATCCCATATGCGTTTCCTGCCCGGTGGGGCTGCGGGGTTTGTGCCCGAGCAGGATTTCATTCCTGTCCGAGCGCGTTTTAAGGATCGTTTCCAGAATACCTAAAGGGAAAGTTGCGACGTATTCAGGCATTGCGAGACGATTGGGCGATCCTGCGCTCGCAAGACTCGTCGGACTCGTTCTATCTCGCAACAAGGATACGGAACGCATTCCTTGCTATCGTGTAGTGCACGGTGACGGGAGGCTCGGCGGTTATGCATTGGGAGTGCGCGAGAAGATGAGGCGTCTTGTTGCAGATGGCGTTTGTTTAGACGTCAAGAGACTGCGTGTTTGTGACATAAAAAGAATCAATTGGACAAAATAGTACAATGATGTACTAAAATCATATATAGTAGTTTTGTCTAATAATATCTTTGTTGCATCAACCAAAAATGGAGTGCAACGTGAAAAAAAGTTGTGGTGAATACAACAAGATGGAAGAAAGAGCGGGAATGGTGAGAATAAGCATAGGAAATGAAAGCATGCTAGTGGAACCACTCGCTCTTTACTTCTTCGCCAACGGCATAGGAACAAGCGGCATGATAGAAATAGGGGACCTCGATGAGGCAGGCGAGGAAGAGTTACTCGCCGTAGAGGCGACCGTCATGGCCGCTTAAGGCTTAATGCTAAAGGCAATGATGGATGCAACGCGTGGCGGGAATTTTTTCCCGTCACGTTTTATGTTTTTTTTGGTATGATCCGTTTTAGTATTGAAGCACGATTTACGCTGACCACTAACTCTTAGCTCTTAACTGCCTGACGACAAACCTTTTAAAAAACCAGAAGAACTGGGTTTCAGTGCATGATGCGTGATGCGAGATGCGTGAGGATACTTCTAAAATGAATACGACACCTGAGCGCCCCAAAGGACTGGAGAAGATAACTGAAACAAACGCGGGGAAGCCTAAACGGGAATTGCCCATAACTTGGGTCGATCTCGAAATCCTGAAACCGCACGAAGCACTGGTCCAGGACGAGCTCGATGCATTCATAAAAAGCGTCACGACAAGCGGCGTGTTCTACAAGCCTGCTCTCGTTGCGCTTCCTGACTATTTCATAATAGATGGCCACCACAGGTGGGCCGGCCTCAAGAAGTTAGGCGCAAAAAAAATACCATGCATACTGCTGGAATACGAGAACAACCCGGACATAAACCTCGAAACGTGGTATCCGCTCATAAAAGGAAGCCTACAGACGGCGATATCAGCACTTGAGGAAGAGCGGAACGTAAGGCTCGAATACGTGAAAACATTAAGCGCTGCACTCCAATCCCTCACAGAAAAACGGGCGAGCTTCGCTATAGTCGACAACAAGACGAAAGGGCCATTCATACTCGTCGAAGGGGACGCGAAGAAAATACTCGAAACACTTGAGAAAACAGACGGAATCCGCCTCGAATTCATAGACACACAAGAGGGAGCCCTTAAGGAAGCAGAAGCGGAAAGTACAGCCGCAATGCTTCGCAAACCAGTTACCAAGAAGGAAGTGATCGAGATGGTGAGGTCGAAGCGGGTTTTCGCGCCGAAAACCACCCGCCACATACTGTCGTTCGTCTACCAGGAAATAAACGTCAAGTTGAATGACCTTTTGTAACGAAGGGTCTCTCCCTATGATGAACTGTTTAGAATTAAATAGAAAGATGTACCGTCGAGTCCTGAAAGGACGAAGACGGTACTAAACAATCAAACCGTTTGCGGTTTGTTTTATATCGGCTTCTGTTCTTTTCCTTCCTTACCTGCGAAGACGAATACTTTTATCGCGAAAACCAGTCCCACAGCTATGAGTACTATCAGGGCCATGGTCTTGTAGTCCCCTAAATCGACTGCCGGAAGGATGCTGTTGGCATTGTTTATGACGCGCTCTGCGGAGTCAAGATTTGACGTTGCCTGGGTTATTTCGGTCTGCGCTAACTCGTAAAAGCTTTTGTCACAATCCGTCTTTGCATGGGCAAGGAGTGTTGTTGCAGTTCCAATCATTGCCGTGGCGTTCGCATATTCGGCCGGCTTTTTTGCTTGGACTGCTGATGCTGCGCCTTCAAGGTAAGTTGCCCTGTTCTGATGCACGCTTATGTTCGCGCACATTGACTGAGCGTTCTTCACAGCGGTTACTGAAACTGAACCGCTTCCCTGGGCGACGAGCGTGTATGGTTCCTCATTAAGAGTCGCCTTAACGGTTATAGTGTAAGTCTTGGCTTCCTTTGGGATGAATGTAAATGATATAAGATCAGTTCCTACCGAAACTTCTTGTCTCTTGTTGTTCGACCAGAGATTCTCGTTCTCGATGTCTGCGCCGGTAACCTGGAAGTCCAAGTACTTGTTCGGGAACTCCTTGTAAAGCATGGAATCAAGACCGACTCTGACTTCAATGCTCTTTCCGATTTCAGGAGCAGTGCCCTCCGCTAGCTGTGGCTCTATCGTGAGCGACAAAAGCGCGCTTGCCGGACCGGTCGATACACCTAATGCCGGAACCAAAAGGAACAACGACAATGCCAATACTAAAAATACTAAACCGTGTTTTGCCATAAGCATCAAGACGTAATTAGGCGTTCCTGTTTTTAATAGGTTTCCTGCAAAAGGGCGCGTCCTCCAGATGATGCGAGTCCTCACAATGCGGATGGCTCCATATGGGCGGTTGATAGAACCGCGCCATTCAAAAAACTACTTTTTGCTCGAGAAAGCCCCTTCTTGGAACATTTTGTAAAGATAGAAGCCACCGCCCGCTACTAGGAGGAAGCCAATTACAGTGAATATAGTGAGCGGGAATGGGGCCTGTTTTTTCGTGGAGATAATGACTTGCTCGAAAGCATGCTCTGCATGATTTAGGGCCACCTCGGCATCAGCACACGCTATACTCGCCAAGTCGCCGTTTCTCGCAATAATCTGATTATTGCACTCATCAAGGTACTGTCTGGCGCGCGCAAGCAGATCCGTTTTTATGAATGTGGTGTTGTAATTCGTGGACATATCATTGACTTGCGAGCTCGTGTTGGCAAAAACGCTTTCCAGCATCTGCCAAGTCTGGTTCAGTCCCTGTATCTCGTCATCAGTTGACATTCCGTAAACCGATATTTGTTTTATGTCAGTGCCGTCCTCGCATTCCATTGTGAATGTAAGAATGCAGCCGATGTTGGCGTCCGGGGAAATTCGGACATAATCAGAATAATAAGTGTTGACTGAAAGGTCAATCGTGCCATTGGTCCAGTTAGTGTTCGAAAGCCACTGCGTCGGGCAGTCAGAAGTGAGCTTCACGAAAACATTCCTCGCGTGAAGTCCTGACTTGAATGTCAGCCCAACGTCACGGAATTCATTCTTGAATATGCTTATGTTAGCCGTTTCAGGGAATACGCCGAACTCAGGAGAGGTCACGGTTATGATCCCAGAAGCTTTCGCATTGACGTCCCGATCTGAAGTCGATGCAACCTGTAGCGTGTAAGTGTAATTCCCGGCAAAGAGTCCGTCCTCCGGTGCCGAGAATAAGGCACCGACCGTGTCAGAGCTCCCTTTCTTGAGATCCATGGAACCCGCAGATAATCCCATGAACGGGGAGGCACTTCCGCTCAACACGAGTTTGAATGAATCATCAACAGTCCCGATGTTGCTTATGGTGAAGCCGATAGTCTTCATGCGGTTAAGCTGGATGGACAGGTCATACTGCCCAGGGCTCACCGAAACTTTCCGTATAGGCTCGTTCGTGACCTTAACTCCTGCGCCGACACTGTTATTCGCACCCCCTTCCACGAAGTTAACGTGAAACGGATACGTCCCTTCACTGGTTCCACTATCCACCGTGTAGGTCACGACGAAGCTATAAGTGAGTCCAGCACCGCACAAGAATACGAATCTCGAACCTAAAGTGACATTGTCCTGCTTCACCGAGACTTTCGCGCTATCCCAGCTTAATGTGACATTCTTGCCATGGCTTCCGCCATTAGTTATTTCCAGGACGAAACCGGCACTGCCACCTGTCGGGGGCACGACTTGCTGATCGGGATACATGACGCCGCTTATGTACGTGCCGTTGACCACACGTATCCTTCGGGATACCTCCTTCGGAGCGTACCTATGTCCTGGGACATCGATGAAAGCAGTGACATTGTTTATGCATGATCTGAAACCGGAAGGAATCTGGCATATGCCGTCAGTGCACGCCAGATTTATCGGATTCGCATTGCTCTCACCGCACGGCTTTTCAACAATCCAGTTGACGTTGTAATCCGAGACGAGGACGCCTGCATCGTCTCTTATCGAGAGAACGCTGAATCTCGCTTGGGACCCAGGAGTGACTGTTGTGGGCAAATCTAACGTGACATTCTCGTCCGGAAGCCAGCCCCGCATAGAGAACGGGACAGTGATGCCGATTAAATCGCTGTAAGCAGAATCCGTTGGATGGACATTGCACTTGATTGTGCCGTCACCAACCGGCGTTGATTTACTGAAAACATTAGCACCACTCAATGAGAATGGCGTGCCAGTGTTGCCATCGACGGTCCCTATCAGCGTATCGCCTACGTAGACGTTGCAGCTCACACTGCCGGGAACATGGGAGCTGTCATCGTCATCTAGCGCTTCAACGTTCAGGGTGAGGCTCTGGTCCTCACATTGGAAGTCTGAGCCGGCGGGATGGGTTCGGAAAACGCAGCTTTGGGATGTTTTCGGAAGATGGACAGTGGCAGTGTACTCCCTGTAAAATTTTATGTAGAACATCTTATAACCCGAACTTTGGATTACGCCAGTGCTGTCCTTATTTATTGAAACAACAAGTATTGCCGGAGTGTTCCCTCGAACGCTTTTATTCAGATATATGGTCTCGTTGTCTTTCAACCCTGACCAAGACGCCAGGTTTTCTATACTGCCCGTGATATTATTGAGCACGTAGAAGTCATACCAGACGTATGACGGGAAATTGCTGTCAGCGCTTCCGAGTTTGATATTATAAAACTTGAGGTAATTGCTTTCATCAGCAAAAATGGCTATCGGATAACTTATGCCGCAAGCGCTAGTGCCCGGAGCGCCGCAAGTGTTGATATTGTTGAGACTTAACTTATCATTATAGTAGTTTGAGGCGACACTCATGCTGTCGAGCCGTATCAACGGAGCCATGCCGCCACACCGGCCTGGAGTCGCGCTCATAATACATACTGCAGTCAAGTTATCAACTACCATGAGATTATCGGACATGCAGCTTTCAGAACTAGTTGGACAATGCGAGTCGGTGCAGAACTGGACCGGCACGTTGCATGGTAAAGTAGCTGCCACTTCTCTTAAAGACAATGCGAAAGATGTCAGGATGAAAAAAATAAATAAAATGACTATTACGCCTGATTTTTTCATATCAATGCCTTATAAGGTTCCCGCACGAGGGGAATATAACGTTTTTCCTGCGTTTCAAGCCTTGAAGACCAAAAAAGCTACAATCGCTCCGAAAACTATTCCGCCAATTACTATTCGCAGAAGGCTCGGCTGCCCGCCCATGAGGAAGTAATCGATAATCGACTGCACCAGCGCGAAAAGGACTCCACCGAAAATGCCAGCAAGCAGCGGATGCTTCTTAGGCACGATTCCCTTAATTTTAGCCATGATGCTCCCTATCCTTCAGCTCTTTCAATGTCACAGTGACGCTCTTCTTGGTTGACTTGAATGCGGAAACCGCATCGTCCAGCTGTTTGTTCTCCTCCAACAGGCGCTCAAGCGCGAAAGTGTCAAGTGTCGCTACATCATCCCACACGCCGTTCCGCTTCAGTTCCGCCACTAGCCCGCTTCTTTCAGGGTCGTTCTTTCCTGGAAATGACACCCGCTCGGTTTCACGTATGCCTGCAGAATGCGTTATGCCGAAAACACGGTTGACGCCTTTTGATTTCGCGAAACTCACCAACTCGTCCTTAGTGCTGCTTATCTCTTCTTCCAAGCCGTCCTTCTTGAGTTCCATCTCGGCAAGCCTTTCCACCAGGCGCACGCCGTCCTCCTCGAGACGCTCGGCTTCGGGGAGTGATTCGACAGCAATCAAGTGCGAAACTTCAGGGCAAACGCTTGCGAACTCGCACCAATCGCACAAGCCGCTCGGCTTTGCCGGGAATTCCCTGCATGAATCAATGAGCTGCATATCTGAAACAAGGCGTTCCCTGAATGCGTCCAACTCGGCGTCAGTCCTTCCGGAGTGCATGTCCTTCTCGAATTCCAGGAAGTGCCAGACTAGGCGTATTTTTTCGGCAGGAACGTTGTAGGAGCTCCTCACGAACAATGCGTAAAGGGACAACTGGTCGTCGCGGTCAAGATCGTCCTGTGTCGGGAGCCTGGACGATGTCTTGTAATCGTGCAGTTCGAAAGCGCCATCTGCCGCAAGGGACAGGCGGTCTATCACAAGCTGGAGCTTGTGCCGTCCCACATCCTTTAGGTCCAGCATCATCCTTGCCTCAAGGCTCACAGTCCTCGGTTCGGAATCGAAAGGAGCGTGCGAAGCGTAATAACGCTCGAGCATCCTTCTTCCACGCGCCTTGTAATCGTCTGGAGAATAGTTCCGGTTCACGACGCGTACATCATCATTCCATGAATCATTCCATCTAGATTCGTAAAAATTCAGCAGCTTCTCGAGTGCAGGCGGAATTGAGCGCCATTTTATCTCCTTGTAAAGGAACTCGAGGCACTCGTGAACTCGGGAGCCCATGAATGCCTCTATGCCCTCGAAGCGTTCTGGAGTGCTTATCCTGTCGATGTACGCGAACTTGAACCTAAGCGGGCAGTTCTTGAATGCCTTTATTCGAGAATGGGAATACATCATGGCAGTGAGGACTCGATCAACTTCAGTTCTTCATGCCGCGCTGTTTCCGTATCTTCCTGTCTATTTCCTGAATCTTCCCCTGCTCGCCCAGCCAGAATTCCTGTTCCTTGAGTGCATTCAATTCCTCAACACTCTTTCCCTGCTGCTCAACCCAAGTGAAATATTTCTGGTTGTGCCAGCGCTCCCTGACACGTGCGGTTCCTTCAAGGACGTAATCCAGTTTTGCGTTCAGGAATATGGATGTCCTCCTGAACGCCTCGCGCTCATCCATCACCCCTTCCTCGCTTTTCAGTTTCTCAATCACGGATGGATAGCGGTCGAAGTTGTCGGTGGCGATTGTGAAGACGTTCTCGTCGGAGCCGAGCTTCAACAGTTTCGCGGTCTTTATTGCGCCAAGAATGTTGCAGACCGCAGAGATTCCGAAAGTGTTCACGAAGCCCTTAGCGACTTTCTCGTCCACCCCTAGCTTTTTTACGAGAGTATCAGTACCTTCCTGGATCAATTGCAATCCCTTAAGGCAGTCCAGATCGTCAATGCACATCAGGTAATCCATGTTCATGACGTTGTGAATCCACGTCACGTGCTTGTCCCCTATTCCCTCTATCCTGTGGCCTCCGAAACCGACGTTGTAAAGTGTCGGGCATTGGATTGGCTCAAGTCCCACTATCTTCGCATCAGTGAATGCCTGCTTCACCCGGTCTCCTGACGCTATCGTTCCAGCCGAACCCATTGCGGAAATCACTGCGCGAACACGGCCGTTTCCTATGTTTTCTCCCTTAAGCTGCCTTGCCAGGTCAATCATGCTGTTTCCTGTGACGTGGTAATGGAACCTGTAATTCCCGAACTCGGAGAACTGCTCTAGAATACGGTTTTTCGGGTCCGCACGCAACTCATGCACCTTGTCGAATATCTCCTTGACGTTGCTTTCGCAGCCCGGAGTGGCTATCACTTCGGCCCCGTAGGAGTGTATTTTCTCGAAGCGCTCCCGGCTCATCTCAGCTGGAAGCACTACAATGCATTTGTAATTCATCCTGGGCGCTACCCATGCGCCGCCTATGCCGTAATTCCCAGTTGATGGGCACACGACTGTATGCTTGTTTGTGTGCACTTCCCCATTGACTTGCTTTTCTATGAGTATGGAATAGACTGCCCCGACCTTGTGGCTTCCTGTCGGGAAGTGCTTGCCTAACATCACGACTATGTTCGCGTCCACTCCGGTCAATTCCTTAGGGAGCACGACGTGACGGACCGTTGATTTCTCGTCCTTCCATGTTATGTTGTAAAGATTCACTGGATCAAGAGGATCCTTCTCCGCTGCCTTGAGCGCCTTCTTGCGGATTCCGGATTCTATCAGTCTGGGATTCAGCATTTCCTCGAAAGTGGGTCCGAAAACGAATTCGTCATTTGCCATGGCTTAATCTAATTCAACAATATGGAGATTCAGCGCCTTTAATTAAATTGCTTTCTGAACTGCCCGCCCTTAAACAGGAGAGTCTTAGGGCAGTTCATGTCACGGCGCTATTTCATCCCGCCGCTAACTGGAGGGTTCATGTCAGCGCCGGGACTGAAAATTTCGCCTATCTTTTTGAAATCCTGTTCAATGGTTTTCCCGTACTTCCACGGGAACCTGATTGCCGCGGACGGATGGTAAGTCACGAAGAAATTCACTCCTTCCTTCTCGAAAGTCATGCCGTGTAGGGACGACATTCCGTCCTTTAATCCGAGAACTGCCTTTACTGACGTTCGTCCCAAAAGAACAACAAGCGAAGGCTTTACCTGTCTTAACTGTTCATTGAGGAACGGCCTGCAGCTTTCGATATAGGATTCCTTGATGCCGTTCGGGGGAAAGCACTTGAGTACTGACGTGATGAAAACGTCATTCCGTGGGATTCCTGCGCCATCGAGAAGTTTTGTGAGAAGCTTTCCAGAGCGCCCGATGAAAGGCCGTCCCGTCTCGTCCTCAGTCCGTCCTGGGGCTTCCCCGAGAATCATCAATCTCGCGGGAACCGGTCCTTCTCCGAAGACTGCGTTCTTTCTAGTGGCATGAAGTTCGCACGCACGGCAATTTCTGACTGCGGTTTCGAGCTCTGCTTTTGTCCCCACGCGGAAAAATACAGCTCCAAAGGCTTAAAACATTCCGCATACATTAACACCCATTGCGAAAAGCACGGTCTGTGTTCCATCGCGCTCTCTGACGCAACGAGGACACTGCCCTTGGCATTTCACCCTGAATTTTCCAGCTTTTTGAAAACCTGCCCGTAAAGCGTGTATGAAAAAACGTTCATGTAAAATCCGGAAAAACATGATACAAGATACGCCGCAATCAGGGCGGCGAGAGGCTGATCAAACCAGCCCCACACCAACACGGGCACTGCAGTGAGTATCTGCACAATCATGGATCCGACCAATACCACAGTCCACGCCTTGAAATAGTCGGACGTGAACGCCTTGCCCATCACGTCCCTGAAATCAAACGATGAACCGAACTCGCTGTGCTTGGCGTATGCCAGGATGATCATGGGCAGGGGGTATAACAGGAGTGGCAGGATGACCAGCAGGACGAACGTGCTTGCCGGGAAAAGAAGGTCCATCACCGCGATATCGTAAGAGTTGAATGTGATGCCTCCGGTATCGTGGAACAAATCCTTCAAAATCCAGACATACGGGATCATTGCCGCCAGCGAGTAAACGAAAGTGACCAATGATGCAATAACGTCTTTCGCAAAAAACCTGATGCCGCTTCTGAATTCAGGGAGTTTCTGCGGAATCCTGCCTTTCGTGCCCACTCCCGCGCATTTCAGTGTGAATCCATAACTGATGATATTGACTACCGGAAACAAATCTATCAGCGCAGCAATTGAGAATTTCCCGAAGTCTTTGAACGGCCGCTTCAGGGCGAATGCATAGTCGACAATGACTGGCGGTTTTTTCCTGCGCAATCCCGATCGGCCTGCCAAGATGCAATGATCACCCCAATAATTCTTTCGACTCCAGCTTCATCTTGTCATCGAAAGTGTAGATCAGAGATATTCCAGTCTTCAATTCGAAATTGAGTATTTCCTCGCGCGACATTCCCTCAATGTACATCGCTATCGAACGCAGACTGTTCCCGTGAGCGACCACCAGGACGTTCTTTCCTAGTTTTAGATCCTTGACTATGTACTTCTTGAAGTAAGGAAGCGTTCGCTCAGCAGTGTCCTTGAGGCTCTCGCCTCCGGGTGGGCGGACATCGAAAGATCGCCTCCAGATCCTCACTTGCTCTGCGCCGAACTTGCGAGCGGATTCTGCCTTGTTCTGTCCTTGCAGTTTCCCGTAATATCTCTCGGCAAGCTCAACACTCTCGAATATGGGGAGCTCTAATGATTTGTCTGAGGAGTTCTTCTCCCACTTGCTTATTCTTTTGTCCTCAGGATGATAGATTATCGGAATGCGCTTCTCGTGATGCCATTGGGAAATCATGAGGAACAGAGTATCCTTGGCGCGCATGAGGTGGGAAACGTATACGACGTCAATCCTCGTTCCATCAATCTTTTTTCCAGCGCTTATCGATTCCTCCTTTCCCTTAGGGGAGAGGGGAACATCAACCCATCCTGTGAATTTGTCCTCAAGATTCCACATTGACTGGCCGTGGCGCACTAGAATCAGTTTAGACATTCTTCAGCAAATCATCACACCCGCAAGCTCAAAGAATAACAGTCGGGCCGTTTTTAAAACATATCCCTCTTGAAATATCGAGTGTGAAGCAGTTCCTCTGATTTCTTACCCAAAGGTTTACCGAGGAATTCGGAATAAATAGCCTTCACCGCGGGATTCTCGTGTGACTTCCTCAACGGAAGGCACCTGTCCGCCCGGTATATCGCATCCATCCTCTTTCCGAGAACTTCTTTTGTTGTAGGCCATGGCTGTCCCCCGCCGCCTATGCACCCTCCAGGGCAGGCCATCATCTCGATGAAGTGATACTCATCTTTTGATTCAATGAGCTTCCTGATGTTGGCGCCGCCATGAGCCACGGCAAAACGTATTTCCTTGCCATTAATGGCAACACTTCCCTCCTTTATGCCGTCAAGTCCCCTGGTCTTTTCGAACTCGAGCTTTCGTCCCAATGATTCGCCTGTCGCGAATTCGTACGCGGTGCGCAATGCTGCTTCCATGACGCCTCCAGTCGCACCGAAAATCACCCCGGCACCGGTTGAAATCCCAAGTGGGGAGTCGAATTCCTCGTCAGGAAGACTCGTGAAATCAATACCGAAATGCCGAATCAGCTTCGCTGCCTCCCTCGTCGTGAGCACGTAATCGACTTCGCTTTTCAGTTCAGGACGCGTGGATTCGAACTTTTTCGCAGTGCAAGGCATGACGCTCACGACCACCACATTCTTCTTCTTGAGCCCAGAAGTTTCAGCATAATACGTCTTGGCAAGTATTCCGAGCATCTCGTGAGGACTCTTGCACGAAGACATATTGGGAATCAAACCGTGCTCGAAGTGCTCCATGAACTTGATCCATGCAGGACAGCAGGTGGTGATCATCGGGAAGGGTCCTCCTTTCTCCAGCCTGTGAAGGAATTCTGAAGCTTCCTCTATTATAGTCATGTCAGCCCCCAAATCAGTGTCGAAAACACGGTCAAAACCGCACTTCCTGAGAGCTGCAACCATCTTGCCGGTCACGAGAGACCCTGCGGGCATCCCGAATTCCTCACCGAGCGCGGCACGCACTGAGGGCGCAGTCTGGACTATCACGTGCTTATTCTTGTCATTCAACACCTTGAGGACTTCGAAGAGATGCTCCCTCTCGTAAATGGCGCCAACCGGGCACGCCGCTATGCACTGGCCGCACTTTATGCAGGCAACGTCATGAAGCCTGTGACCGCAATAAGGACTCACGTGTTCATCGTGGCCTCTTTGCGCGAAGTCAATGGCGTGAACTGCCATGATTTCGCTGCATGCCCTGATGCATTTACCGCAATTGATGCACTTGTTGTCGTCCCTCAATACTGACTCGCTCAAGTCCTGAGCGTATTTCTTTATGGGCTCGAACCGTATTCTCGTCAGGCCCAAATCGTATATGAGCTTGCATAAAGGATCGCTTTCGCCTTTCGCATCTATCGAGCAGGCATTAACGTGCTTCGGCATTAGGAGTTCGGCATTCATCAATCGCGCCTTCCTCACCCTTTCGGAATTAGTGACTATACTGCATCCGTCCCTTGGATAAGTCGAACAGGCGGTCACGAGTTTCCCGTCAAGCTCTACTATGCACAGCCGGCACCTTGCCTCTGGCTTCAGGCCTTCGAAAACGCAGAGTGTGGGAATGTCTATTCCCCGCTCCCTGCATAATTCAAGAATGGTCTTCCCCTCATCGCACGTTATGTCCCCAATGCCATCAAGTGTGATTTTCATTCTTGAGCAATCATCACGCCTCCTTTACGAATTCATTCCTGAAATGAGCCAGTGCGGTAAGCACATGGGTTGTTGCAGTCTGGCCCAGGCCGCACAATGAAGTCTCGCGTATCTGTTCAGCCAAGTCCTTCAAAGTGTCAATGTCATCATTGGTCGCTTTTTTTTTCTTTATTTTCTCAAGCAATTCCCAGATCCTTATGGTCCCTTCCCTGCACGGAGTGCACTTCCCGCACGATTCGTGCGCATAGAATTCAGCGACACTCAGCGCAACATCCAGAATGGACTGCTTCTCATCTACAGCTATTATCGAGTAAGAGCCTATTGCGCAATTCTTTACGCAAACTTTTTCCGGACTCAATTCCATAGCTGCATACGGCATGCAGCCGCCGAAGCAGCCGAAATATACTGCCTTAATCCTGTTTTTCGGCTTTCCTAGAGCGATTAATTCCGAAAGATTCGTTCCTTCCGTGAGTTCGTAAATGCCGGGCTTTGTGACGTTTCCCGAAAGCGAGAAAAGCCTTAAGTCCTCTATCCAGTCGTCAAAGAGTATTGCCTGCGGGACATTTGCGAGTGTCTCTACATTATTGACTATAGTGGGTTTTCCCCATAATCCCTCGACAGGGGGGTAAGGTGGCTTGAAGTAAGGCTGTCCCCTGAATCCTTCTATTGATTTTATTATGGCCGTCTCCTCGCCGCAGACGTAAGCGCCAGCGCCAACCACTATGTTGATTTCTACTTCGGATTTTGATTCCTTTAAGATCGAATCAATCACGCGCTCAAGTCCTCTTCGCAAGTGCTCGTACTCACCGCGCAGGTAGATGAAGGCGCGCGTAGCCCCTATCACTTGCGCCGCGATGAGTATTCCCTCAATGAGTGTTTCCGGATTGTTCTTGATGATGAATTTGTCCTTGAATGTCCCTGGCTCACCCTCGTCCGCATTGCAGAGCACGAATTTCTCGTCCGCCTGCGCATTGAGCGTGTATTCCCATTTCTTCCAGACAGGGAATGCGGCACCGCCGCGACCGGAAAGCCCTTTTTCCTTGAGTAATGAAATCACGCCAGCAGGACCGAGCTCCCGAGCCTTCCTGAATGCCTCAAGATCGGTCTTCCGCAGTATCTGCATGATGGTTGTGTTTTTTCACCTCCTCTTCTTTTTCCCGCATTTCTTGAGCAACGCTCTCAATTTTTCTTTGGTAAGATCAGTGAAAGGCCTGCCATTCAAGAGCATCGCGGGAGGATGGTCACAGCATCCTATGCAGGAAGTCTTGCACAAGCTGAATTTCCTATCCTTCGTCGTCTTTCCGGTCTTGACTTTCAGTTCTTTCTCAAGGAATCGCACCAAGTCCAGCGAGCCGTTGACGCAGCAGGAGGGACTGGAACAGACCTCGATCACGTTTTCTCCTTGTTTCTCGGTGTGCAGCATGGAATAGAAAGTGGCAACACCATAAACCCTTGATATCGGGACGCCAGTCTTCCTGCTTATTTTCTTGAGAGATTCTTCGGAAAGATAGCCGTGCTTCTTCTGCGCCTTCCTCAAAAGCGGGAGGAGTAAAACGTCGTGCTCGTCCATCATTACAGTTGCAACAGGAGTATTACTCTGTGGCAGGTCATATAAAAAAAGTTCTCAAAAACAGGCAATGATTATTTCTTGACGTACGCCCGCGTTATCACGATGTCATCTACGGGCCAGTTCTCGTTACGGCCCCTCGTTTCAGTCTGCACCGCCTTTATCGCATTCACGACGTCCATTCCCGAAACGACGTGACCGAAGACAGCGTATCCGGGATTCGTGGCGGTATAATCGAGAATTGCGTTGTCAGCGACGTTTATGAAGAACTGCGACGTTGCGCTGTCAGGCACGTTCGTCCTTGCCATAGCGATCGTTCCTATCTCGTTTTTCAGGCCATTGTTCGATTCCAGCTTTATCGGCTCGTGAACCGGTTTCGGTGTTCCGTCAGGAAGGAATCCTCCTCCCTGAATCATGAAACCATTCATCACCCTGTGGAATACCGTGCCGTCATAATGGCCTTCCTCAACGTATCGCAGGAAGTTTGCGACTGTTACGTTAGCCTTGTCGGGGTAAAGCTCAACCTCTATGTTCCCCTTGCTCGTTTCGAGAATCACGACCGGATTCTTAGATTTAGTGTTGGCAGGAGGCGCCGCCTTCGGTTGCGTTAGGATGAATAACAATGCAACAATGATTGCCACGTTCGCGACAACTAGTGCTGTTATCAGGATTTTTTTGTTTTTCATTAGATTACAGCTCACCTTTTCAAATCAGTATCAATCCGTCAAACATAAAAGTATCGCCCAATCCTCTCGGGCTTTCAATGAATGCGGAGCGTTCTTGGGCATGAATATGAGGTTACCTGGCTTCGCTTCGATGTCCTTGCCGAAAAGCGTGAAGACACCGCTTCCCTTGACTGTCACGACCACGCCTACTTTCGTGGATGTGTGTTCATCTATTTCTGTTCCGGCAGAAAGGCACATGAGCGTGTAACTGTACGAATCCGACTTCGCGAGAACAGTGCTGAATATCCCCTCTTTCGGGAACTGCATGAGAGGATTCAAGTCCTTGGAGAATCCTTTGCTTTTTTCCATACTTAATCACACGACTTTACTTCTTTAGTAGCAATGATGCCGGGAAAATAATCCATTGCGGTTTTCCGGGAAGAGTCTTCTGATATCCCGATCTCGCTGGAGCGATATCGGGGAAGTTGATCCACGGATTCATCCATCCCCTGCCCGTTTTCAGGAGATAATGGCCTGCAGGATACTTTCTGGAGCGCGCGATGAAAACTATGACTCCTTCTTTTTCCAGAAGATGCCTCGTTTTTGGCGATATTTTTTTCCAGCAGTAATCCAGTTTCCGCTTTTTCAGGGCGTTGCGTATGTCTTTGCAATAGTAGCCAAATGTAGTCCCGGAAGTTTTTTTTGTGAATAACGTAAACGCTCTTTTGTACGGAATCCCGCAAAGAGATGCAACGCAAGCAACGCCACACCCTGCCACGTGTGTTTGAGTTACGGGTTTCATCTTCGTTATTAATCCGTTTCTACTCTCGGCGCGAGTATGAAAGAAAGCTGCATGACGTCTGTTTTCGCGTAGTCGAGCCTAAGCGGAAAATCAGTTCGGAACTGGATAATGACGTCGTCATTGATCTTTGATGCCTTTATCATCTTCTTTAGGTAATCGACAGCGTATACAGCCCTGCACGGCTTGTGCGCGTCTATTTCCTTGACAGGCGTGTTCTCGTCCTCCTTTGACGCCCGCATCTCGAAATGCCCCAAGCTTCCTTTAGCTTCCATCACGAATTCCTTCGCGTCCTGTGGTATGGTGAGTGCCACTGCGTCGCTTATGATTTCAGCGTCGCTTACTCCTTGGGCGAGCGCTGCTGCGTTCATCACGACTTTAGCCTCGAAATTGAGAGTAGGAACCGGGCGTCCCTCGACTGGCACGTCCATGAGCGGAACGCTGAATGTGCGGCGTGATCTTCCCTTGAATATTATCTTGAGCGTGTTGGCTGCACCCTTTTTTCCAGCTGTCTCGTCATCGAGTTTGAGCGTAACCGAATCCGAGGAGTCGGCCTGGCGCAGTACCTGAAAGAGCTTGTCCATGTCGACTCCTATTGTTGTCTCGGAATCGAGCTTGTATGTTTCGAATGCGGGACGCAGTATCCTCAGGATTATCATGCTGACGTTCGCTGGGTCCATCGCGTTCATGAATATGCCGTCATTAGATATCCTGAAAGCGGCTTCGTCCTTCACTATCTCGTACGCGATGCTCACTGCGTCCTTCAATAGGGCGCTTGATGAAAGTTTTGCCTCGAAAGCCATAGTCTTGATTCCAATCCTCGTTTTGTTTTTTTACTCTGCCGGTCGCGGGTTTTATAGGTCTTTCGCTTTGGATTCGGAATTCGGCATCCCATAGGGATTTTACGATTATTTTCTCATGCCGTGATGATGAGGATAATGGGGTTTGGGGGGATGATGGTTGAGCCTATTGTACTCTCCGAAAGCACGGTCACCCGCATCACCCAGTCCTGGAACTATGAATCCTGAGCTGTTGAGCCCTTCACGCGTTCCTGCCGCATCATCAACTGCGAGAGTGTAGATCTTGACGTCAGGATGGGTCTTGAGCAATTCGCGCACTCCATATTTTGCCGAGATTATCGAGCATATGATTATGCGCTTCGGTTTCCCGCGCGACTTGAGGCGTTCAAGCACTTTCTTAAGAGTCGAGCCGGATGCGAGCATTGGATCGTAAATTATTATGATGGTGTTAGAGTCGAATTTCGGGACCTTGATTGAGCCCAAATCTATGCTGAAGTCGAATTTGGTGGCGTGCTCCTGCTCCTCCCGCCTCGCGTCAACGACTCCCACAGCGCGCTTCACCTCGAGCTCGTCAAGCAATACCGCTCCACCCTCGGCGTAAGGCTGTCCGGCGCGCATTATCATGATCTGTAGCATTTTCTCCCGAATCCTCAATCCTTCGGTCCTCATGAAGACTGTCTTGACCCTGATCTTCTCGAGAGAGCATTCCCTTCCTATTATCTCGTAAGTCTGGTGATAGCCTGCCCTGCGCAGGGCGGAACGGAATTGTGGAGATGATGTGCCCTTGTCGCGCAATACTGCAAGTATTTCCTGAAGCACAGGATGCTTCAGTACTGTCAGGTTCTTTTCTCCCTTATTGTTTTTTCCCATGGTGCTGGTGTTTCTCAGGCGTATTCTCTCCAGGTGTGGTCGCACTTCACGCATTTGTAGAATCGTGTAGGCGGTTCGTCCACTCCGCGGGTCTGGACCATCCACCAGATGACGCCTACATTCTTGCACTTCGGGCACTCGACGTTGATTGTACTAAGCTTGCTTAACTGTTTCTCCCGGTCTATTATCGGAACGAGCGACTGTGGCACGGCGTGGCTCGCTCCCTTTGTCGTAAAATCATCCCTCTCGTCGTCGCAAAGCTTTGTCTCTTTTCCGCACTTGCGGCATACGAGAACGTCTTTTCCCTTGTTGCGCAATGGCCGGAGCATCCCTCCGCATTCCTTTCCAGCCCCCTTGTCCACGCGCTTGCAGAACTTCATCTTACTATTCTCCCCTGAATTTTTGTTTTTATTTTATTATTGGTATCGGCACTAACTCGTTCCTCCAGTCAGAGAATCCAAAATCTCGATTGGTATCACCTTTATATACCCTATGTAGGGTATCCGGAAGACCGCCCTGCCCTCAACGCGGTTGTATGGCGTGATCCACGGGTCCGGGATCGGATTATGGTCTCCTTTTGTCATGTAAAAATAACTCATGGTCGTGCTATTACTGCGTGTCGCCTGGATTGCTATGACCCGGTGTATTATCGGGTACTTCCTGTCTGCATTGAATACGATGACGTTTCCCACATTGATGTCACTTGGTTTTTTTGCCGCGAGAATGACCAGCACGTCCCCCTTGTCGAATCCGTTCTTGAATGGGAATGAGTCCATTGCTTCAGAGTTTATGCCATTCGTTACCATCCACTCAGTGTATACGCGGGGGGTGGTCCAGTCGTGTACCATGCTCGTGCTCATCACTGCAACAAGAGGAGTCGCGTTGCCGAGAAACATGGTGAGAAGCCATCCGAGTATTGGCGCGAGTATTATGGCAATGCCAATCCAGATTGCCCAGTCACGGACCTCCAGAAGCACGTTCGATAAAACACGCCTCCAGCCCGACTTTGCTTTTCTTCTTTTACTACTATTATTGGACATTCTTTTGGGCAAAGTATCGCCCGGCGCGGCATATATAAAAGGTTTTTCCAAGTCCGCCCTACTTGATTTAATCTAGTTTGTGCGGTCTGAATATTCTGTTGGTTCTTTTGTTCCAAAAATAAGAAATTTAATTTCTAGTTACTGGAGTAATCCAAAAGAAAGAAGAAGAAACAGGATTCCTACAAGAGCGAACGCGGCACCAGTTATCCGCATACACAACAAGAGACCTTTTGTTTTTCCAAATTCTTTAATATGTTTTCCTCCAAGTCCTCCGACATATGTAATCGGTTTGAATGGGTGTTTTTTATTGTAGTAGAACGGTAAATAGGGCAACAAAAAATTATCTGGCTTGATTAAACAGAATAACCCAATTAAAAATGAAACTAGCCCAATCGAACCTATAAATGTAACTGTATCCATTATTACAAATCAAAGTATGTTGAAACAATGGGCGCTTAAAAATATTGTTCTGCATCTTTTTAAAAAAACATTCAATATTCAGAACGAAGACAATCCTTAAGAGGACAGGAAACGGACTCCCTGGCGCCTTTTCCGCTGATGGCACGACGGCGAACTGCACTCGACAAGGCCGCATCACCTAAACTGTCAGCAACTCACGCAACTCAGCCAATATGCGCATGCGGGCACAAGCAACACCTGTATTGATAACTCGCAACGATGCACGCTTCAAAATGGCATGGCATGGGAGCACGAAACACCTCCGCAAACCCTTTGCAATGCCGAGCGTGATGTAACCGAACTATAGGCTGCTTGTAGTGCTTTAAGAGCAGATGCCTTGGGTATGAGGCGATATATGCTGAAACCCGTGATTGGCCTGTCTTAATTACGACACTGCCGCCATCGAATATGCATTATTATTCCATCACCACGCGAAAGGCACACGACGCGCCTTTCCTGTCCTCCAATCAAGCGTCGCGCGCACCCCGCGTCCGTCAAACAGGCCGCGGCGCCGCAACACTTGCATGCTATTATGGGTTGTGTAATCTTAAATACTTTGTGCATTCTATAGTACTAAAAAATACGTTGCAGAATTTCATGTTGCCTGTTTGTTCTGAGGCATCCTGACTACAACGAGTTCGGCATTTTTTACGTCTGAGACTATCACTTCCTCTCCCTCAAGGAGGTTGCGGCAGGGAGTCCTCGAAATCCAACAAAGACCGTCAACCTGGACTTTTCCGAGATTGCGCTTTGAATCATGGCTCTCAATCACAATACCGGTTTTTCCTATAAGGAAGCTCTTCTTGGCGCCTCGTGTTTCGCGGTAAAACCTGAACAGGAAGAATGAAGAAAGCAAAAGAGCTCCTATGAATGCGAGAATCCTTGCTAAATAAGGGTTTATGCCCGGGTCAGAGCTTATTATGACTGCGCCAGCGAGGCCTGCTGTAATCGACGCTATGCCAAGAGCTGCTATGAAAAGCCCGCTGGAAAGCATCTCCATGAACAGCAGGGAAAGCCCCACGAGCATCAAAGCGAAATCCAAATTCTCGATCATGAATTACTTAGTGAAGCACATCCCCCGCATCATCCGGAAGCGGACTTTGGGTGAATGCATAATCATCAGTTATTTAAAAGGAATATGGCGCAACTCCAATCAAGAAATCTTGCAATAGGGGTTAGGATACGCAATGGCTGACTCAGGAAAAGAAGCGGTAATGTCTAGAATCGGGTTGCTTGAAAAGAGAGTTAGGAAACTCGAGGAACTCATATGCGAGAACACGGAAGAAAAAAGAGTTGAACCTACCGCCGCAGCAGTCCCAAGACAAACAATGCAAGAAAAAGGAAAAACAGCCATCCCCCAACAACGGGCAGCATCCGGAATCCGTCCTTTAAGCGAGAAGGAATTGACTGCCTGCATGGCGCTCAAGGAATTGCGCCAGCCATCGAGCATCGAGGAAATAAACAGGCATCTCGCTAAAACCCGCTTCATAAAGGAAACAGCAAAGGAAACGCTCATGATCCGCCTGCGGGGAGCGATCGAGAAAGGAGTGATAGCGTTAGATCCCGCGTCGAAGAAATTCTCGCTCAATACACTTACGTTCGTAGTAGAATAATAATAATAAATGCAGGTGATCAAGATACAGTATCATGGTGGCAGTCTTATTCAAGGCCAAAATCGCGAACAACGGCGCAAGGATAACAGAGAATTTTGACGAAGCAGTTGAGGAATTGTATAACACCCGCGGATTCGGGGAGGAAACCGATGAGAAAACGCTCTTCTTGAGTCCTGAGGAATCATTGTTCCTCCTTGAGACAGGGAAAATAACGCTGACTGAAGAAGGGAAAGATGATTGCAACTTCGATGGCGCCATGCATGAGTTCAGGAAGTCATTCAAGGACATAAGCCAGCGCTATGCGGCATTCAAGGACTTGAGGAACAGGGGATTCACGGTAAAGTCAGGACTGAAATACGGAACGCATTTCAGGGTTTACGAACGAGGAGTGCGCCCCAGGAAAGGAGAGCGCACCCCTGGAGAGCACGCGAAGTATCTGGTTCACGCCATAAGCGAGGGCGAAACACTCCCTGTAGTCGAGATATCAAGATTCGTGAGGCTAAGCCATTCAGTGAAAAAGAAGCTCTGGATAGCAGTAGTTGACAGCGACGGGGACGTAACTTACTATCAGACTATGAGGGTCACGCCGTAAGCGAAAGCGAGGTTTATCACTCCGGAATGGTTAAATTCCGGAAATTTTAAAAAGAGAAGGCGACCAGATTTACCTAGACCTAGTAATGAGATCAAATTCCCAGAATTATTCCGTAGAAGACAGCAGGAATTACGCCGAAGCCAGGGGATACGTCTCGAACCCCATGAAGAACCGCAATGTCCGCAAGAGGCTCAAGACGTTGGATGCAGATGAATTCGTTAGAGAGAGGCACACTTTCATGGACTGCGCGCGCGTCTTCAACAATCTGTCCGCTAAAGCCGGGGAGAAACAAGTCAAGACCCGCGCCGATCTCGAGAGCGATCTTGGAACGGTGTTGCCCTACCTAACTGAAATGTTCGGTGGAGCGACCCCTAGGATACGCGGAATAGGCATTTATGACGGGCCTGCCGCCGGGGAATACGACGTGTTCACCAGGACGATCAACGTGCGGCCTGAAATCTTTAAGGAAAAAAGCGCGAGAATCCACCGCATCATGACCCACGAGGCCGTTCACGCAACGCCCCACAGGGGCTATGCCAATGAGGCGCTGACCGAAGTCCTCGCAGCCGAGATCACGGCAAGAGTCGCTGAAAAAACCAAAGACCTGCGCTGGACGGAGGCTGTATACGACGACATCATGAACTGGATTGGCGGGACGACAATCCTATACAAGAAACTGGATGAAACCGGAAATACCCACAGCGCACAGGCAAGGAGCATCATGAAATACGCCACCGCCCCGTACTTCATGGTGAAGGACGCAGTCGAAAGCGGGAAGGACGCGATAAAATACAAGGGCAACGAATACGATATCTCTGCTTTAGGCAGGTTCTGGAACGAAGCAAAGGCTCAATACAAGGAACTGACTACATTGGATTCTCTAAATAAGACCGATTCACGCGTGAAAGCTTACTGCAGACAGAAGTAATCCAAGCGAGAGCGAATGGCGTTTTAGATTATAGATTAAAGCGGAAGCTTCAATTCACCTGCATCGAGTGCCTTAAGCGCTTCCTTTGATTTCAGTCCATCTATCGTTACGCCCATCGAGCCGCACTCGGCAATAACTTGCTTTGCCGCTCCCTTCAAGTCCTTAACGAACATGTCAGATGATTTTTCCCTAGCAACTTTCACGACCTGATCAAGGCTCAAATCCCCGACGACTTCCTGTCCTTTTTCAGGTGCGCCTTTTGCAGCGGTCTCGAGCCCGAGCTCTTTTTTTATGAATGCGCTAGTAGGCGGCCTTCCAACAGCCACTTCGAATGTCTTTGTCGCCGCATCAACTGTGACTGTCACAGGAACGTTCATTCCCTTGAACTCGGCAGTCTTTTCGTTTATCTTCGCGACCACTTGAGGCACAGGCACGCCCATTGGAGCCAATGCCGGACCGAGGGGCGGGCCCGCAGTTGCGGAGCCTCCCGCGATAAGCAGTTTGATCTTGCTAGGCATGACTTGAAAGTTTTTATGCCTATTTTTAACTCTTTCCCAAAAAACGAAACGGCAGGCATGCTTATTCCCCTTTACCTTATGCCGTGTCGCGAAGTTTCATGATTTACGGGTGGGAGTGCCAAGTCCAGATCGAATAGAAGAACGTGAGTGACGCGAGGCTTCGTATCCCCCAGGAATAAGTCTGTGACCACAAGACTACATCGGACACCGCGAACATGAGAAGCGAGAGGCCGAAAGCCTCCAGGAATGCATGCAGTCTCTTGCTGCAGTAAGGGTTAGGCGCCTTGTCATTTCTATTCAAGGACTTAAGTACGATGATTATTGCGCAGACCTTGCAGGAGAGTTTCGCAAGCATTCCTGCGGCAATGACTCCGACAGGAAGTGCCGCAACTCCATGGATGATTCTTGATTTCGGTTTTTCTCCTTTATTATTATCCGGGCCATGCCACTTCAGGGCCGATACTGTCCATATGATAGCGACGCAGAAGAAAAGCTCGAACAGGAGCGATAATATCCATGACGGGAGTGGCGCGAAGTTCTCATATGCAGTGAAGAGCATTCCGAACGTGGTCGCGAAAAGGAGCCTTTTTGCGATCGTTTCCTCGAGCCAGTTCTGCCTGAATCTTCTTACCGCGAGGAGTATGAATGGAAGAGAGAACGAGAAGAAAACAAGAGACGCAGTTTTGAAAGCCGAAATGACGAGCAGGTTATTATCGTACATCTTCTTTTTTCAAGCCGGCAGACGTTTTACTGGATGCTGTTGATACTGTTGGAAGCTGAGTCTTTAGAACAGCATTTCCCCTTCAGCCACTTTCTTCGATGCTGAAGTGGTCGCGGGCGCTTCTTCTTCCTCTTTGGTCTCGCCGCGTTTCGCGGAAGCCGATGCTGCTGCAGCAACTTCCGCCGCTACTTCCTCAGCCTTTGGCGTGTGCGATATGAGAAGCCTTACGGATTCTATCGCAACAGTTATGGGGATGGGCACCGCCGCTTCTATGAGTTCGACTATCACTTCGCTCTTGGTCTTGTCTATCCTGGAAATCCTGGCTTTCTCGCCCTTGAACGGTCCGGATATCAATTCCACGATGTCTCCCTTGTCCAGCTTTATCTTGGTCGACTTCGCAACGAGGAAGTGTTGTATGTCCTTAAGCAGTACCGCGTCACGCACCAACCCCCTTACGTGGTTTATTCCCTTGATGGCATCCTCCACAGCGCTTAAGTCGTTAGCCTCTATCAGGATGTAACCACGCACTTCTTTAGGCATGAGTGCCGCGACTATCCCGTATCCTTTTTTCTGGACTACAGTGCTGAGCTTGTCAAGCACTGCTTCCTCCCTTCCGACTGTCGTCCTTAGAGCATAAATTACGGTCATTTTTTCTTTTCAATCACCATCACATTTTAGTTATTAGAGCCACGCAGTTGCTGCCAGCTTCACGCCTTCAAAGATCGCGAATACCAGGAATCCTATTGCGCCTATGATTAGTATCCCGAGGCCTGAGAGCTTTGCGGCCTGTATGAATTCATCTTTCGTGGGCTTCCTTGCAATAGAGAGAACCCTAGCGTAGTCTTTTAGTCTTGTCTTCACTGCCACGACTTATCGATTTCGCACCTCCACTAGCATTATTGAAGCTGAAACTCCGCTCATCCATACCGATTCTCTTATGGTTTTTTTTAACGTTACCGTTATTTGCGCCATCTGCTACCCGGAATCCGGAAAGCATAGGGCTTTTTGGATGCACCCCAGTAACTATGAGGAGGACTCCAACGCTTCCTTTCATGTCCTCATCGATTCTGGCTCCCCATATGACTTTTGCTTGCGGGTCGAGCTTGTCCGACAGTACCGCGACCATCCTTGTCGATTCGTTAAGGCTTAAGTCCGGCCCGCCGTAAACGTTGACCAATGCTCTCTTGGCACCGCTTATGTCTATGTCGAGAAGAGGATTGTTCACCGCATTCCTCATTGCGTCCTCGGCCCTGCTCTCAGTGTTGCTTTCTCCCATGCCTATGAGCGCGAGCCCGCCGTCGCTCATTACGGCCCTGATGTCAGCGAAATCACGGTTTATGAGTCCGGGCCTTGTGACGAGTTCAGTTATTCCCTTTACTGCATTGACTAGGACCTCGTCAGCTATCTTGAATGCAGCCTGTATTGGAATATTAGGCGCGATCTCGAGAAGCTTGTCATTCGGCACTACTATGAGCGTGTCAACGTTTTTCTCCAGCTTGTCAAGACCTCCTCTGGCATTAACTTGCCTGTCGTAGCCTTCAAGAGTGAATGGAAGCGTGACTATGCCGACAGTAAGCGCTCCAGCCCTCTTTGCGAGTTCTGCGACAACCGGAGCCGAGCCTGTGCCGGTTCCTCCTCCGAGGCCGCAGGTTACGAAAACGAGGTCAGCTCCACTAAGAGCGCTTTTTATTTCCTCATCAGTCTCTCTAGCCGCGTCCTCTCCGATTCTGGGATTCGCTCCAGCTCCGAGCCCTTTAGTCAATTCCTTTCCTATGAGTATCTTGGTGTCAGCCCTGACTTTGGCAAGGTCCTGGGCGTCTGTATTAAGTGCGATAAGGCGTGCGCCCTCAATTCCTATCTCGCTCATCCTGTTTATCGTGTTGTTCCCTGCGCCGCCGCATCCCATCACAGTTATGTTGAGAAGCTTCCCCGGCAAGGGTTCGCCTGACGATGATGCTGGTGATGTTGAGCCTTTTGTTTCCTTTGTGACGCGCTCAGCATCCACAGCAGCCCGTTTCAAGGCAGTATCTATCAGGTTGCGCATACGGTTTCCTTCACGTTTTTCTATAATACTCTAGAATGAGTACACGAATTTAACGGTTTTTATTTTGTCTCCGCCGCCGACATACTTCTTGAATTCATCTGAAAGCATGCTCATCTGAGGATAACTGAGTACCCATTTGGATTCTATCTCGGCATTGGAACCATCAGTTATCTTCACCGATGACACGTCCTTTGAGTGACTCCTCAAGTGAAGATTGAGGAGCCCCTTCAATTGCTCATCAGCATTTCCAACGTCCTCTATGATTTCTACATCGTACTCCAATTCCCTTCCGGCGAGAGGGTGATTGAAGTCAACAGTGATTCTCCCGTTCGCAACGTTCTGCACGCGTCCGACGAGCCCTCCTATGTTCACTATGATTCCGGGTTTCGCCTCAAGTCCTTGTGCCTTGAATGCAGCTTCAGGAATGAGCTTTACGCGTTCCGGCTCCCTCTTTCCAAATCCTTCCTCTACAGAAACCGTGATTTTCTTCTTGTCACCCGCCTTCATGCCGCTTATTGACTTCTCGAGGGCAGGGATGACGTGGCCTGCGCCTATGACAATAGTGAGCGGGCCGTAAAATGCGTCCTCGTCGAAGACGCCGTTCTTTCGGGCTACGGCTTCGTCAGTAAGATCGAAAACCTGGTCAGTTCCCTTGATCTTCCCTATATAGTTTATTTTGACGAATCTTACCTTCATGCCGTCCTTACTGCTTTCCTTGCTTTTAATCGCGCTTTGGTTTGCCATATGCGTTGATTTGTTCACCACACATCCTCAACAATATTCTTCCAACTATTTAAGTTCAAGAGTGCTTTTACCACTCGGTTTTTATAATACTTTTCAAGTACGACGTGTTCTCTTCGAAAAAACCCGAAATGCCGCTCGTCCGGCTTTTAGGGGCTAAAAGCAAGAAAAATCAGCCGTTGTCGAGTTCCATTATCAGCTTCCCATTGTGCTTGTCTGCGGAAACCACTCCCGGAATGTTTTCTGCGGCGTCCCAGCCTTCGGTTCGCACTTTGCGTATCGCTTCCTCTATTACGCCTGCATTCGCCAGAACCAGCTGCCCGAACTCTGCCGACTCTTTCGCATTCGCCTCAAACTCTCCAGCCAATCCTTCCTGCTGAACTATGCGCTTGCGCAATGATTCACGCTCTTCAGCATGAGCATCCTTTTTTCCTGCAGGATTTTTTTCTCCAAAAAACCGTTCGTTGAATAGTGATTCAAAAAAGCCATCGGCCGCCGCAGCGGCGGTGACTGTTTCAAGCTTTATTGGCAAGATGATCTTTCCGTAAGAGTAAGCAGTGTTGTTGCGGATGTTTCCCTCGCACTCAGCAGTAATCGTTGAGACCGCTTCGATGACCTTCTTTCCGTCTGAAACATCCGCCGCTCCCGCCCGATGCAGCACTTCATTTGCCAGAAGCTCGCCCATGCCTGCGTTCCTTGAGAGGAAATCCTCCAATGATTCCATCCCGGATGACTTAAGCAATTCATGAATGCGGGAGGTACCCTCCTCTCCAGGCAGGTTAACGAATCCAAGAGGTAGGTTCGAAGGCATAGCATAAGCCACGCCTACGCGTACGTCGCGGCCTGACCATTCGCGTTTCCTTCCCGCCTCGAGAATCTTTCCGGAAGAGTCAAGAATTATCACGTTTCCGTCGAAAATCTCGAAAACCACACGCTCCCCGTTCGAGAACTCAATCTCGATTATCCTGTCGGAACCCAACTGGCGCACGCCTTTGATTGTCTTGCCCGAGAAGTGCTTTCTCATGAACATGCAGAAGCTCGAGGGCTGTTGTCTTGCGCTGTTTTTTCCGGAACCATCAGCAGCATCATCATCTTCTTCGAAATCTTCTTCACCGAACTTCGGGCGTGATTTCATGAGAAAAACGCCGCCTTCAAGCAATGCGAGGAATCCCTTTCCAAGGCTTTGAGAATAAAGCTCTAGCACGACACCGCTTCCTTCCTCAGCATCGTGAGCGATGTGCCAGACCCGTCCTACCCGGCTTCCTTTAAGCGATGAGTCGAGAGCGCGGCAAACGCATCCCACGAGGAACCTGTTAAGCGTCGCCACCACCATAAGCAGTCATAATCAACTCCCCGCAATGTTTTTTTTAATTGAATTCAGGCTTCCTGTTTCGTCTTGTCTTTGAGTTTCCCGTCCGCAAGGCTTCCGGGCGATTCAAGAGACCGCTTTATCTCCCTAGCGGGCTTTCCGAAGTATTCAGCGAACTTGCGTGTAGTCATTATCATGACTGACCTGCCTTTCGGTTCGGTTTTTATGAGGCCCTTGCCCATGAGCCTCCTTATCTGGTAATATGCTTTGTTGCCCCTGACTTTGACTACGTAACTCTGGAGCACCGGCTCATTCGGGGCGATGACCGATAATGTCCTCATTTCGCCATCAGGTATGTCTTTAAGAGTAGTCAAGTCCTTAACTCGGGGCAGGTAATAGTCTCGGACGCGCATGAGATAGCGGTCGTCATCAGCGTTATGCACCACTTCCAATGCATGAATCTTCTTCCAGGATGCGAAATCCGAAACTAGCGCGTCAAGAGCTTTCCTCGCATTCCTCGTGCTCATGCCCGTGCTTTTCCCGAGCTCGTCAGCACGCATACCCCTGCCGCACATGAATAACGCCGCTTCGGCAACCATCTTAAGGCTCCTGTCTTCTCTCGCATCAAGTTCTTTCATGGCGTCCTCCTTCAGTTCGGACTCGCTCTCATCAGGATTAGCGAGAGGAGAGAACAATTCTATGACATCAAGCTTTTCAACAGGCTTCCTGGTTTCCGAATCAGTTTCGCCAACATCAGGATCGCGGTCATCATCCGATTCGTCCGCACCGAGCTTGCCTTCAGGCTTTCGGCCTTTTGAGTCATGTAAATCAGTCTCTTCCGCGCTCATCATGGCGATGCCGAATCAGCCTCCTCCTTTGTCACTTCAACGCTAGATGCCTCTTCCTTAATGGTTTTCGGTCTTTCGATTCGTATAACCCCATTCCAGGACTCCTGATGCAATTCAACGAAACCGGCCGATGCAAGATGCAGAAGGCCGAGGAAAAGCAGTGCGAACGCTTCATCATATTCCACGAGATCAGTCAAGAGTATCGTCTCCCTCTCGCCAAACATCTTTGAGAGAATTGTCCTCAGGTTCGCCAGGAATTCCTCCATCACGAAAGACGTAGGCCTCACGACGTCAGTTATGGCGCGCCTGCGGTATAGCTTTCCGCGCTCGACCTCGAAAGCATCCCTCAATGCCTCCACGAGCTCTAGTATCGTGATCTTCCTCTCAACGACCCGGCGTATGGGCTGGAGCGGAAGAATTTCTATAGTGGAGTAATCCTCGCCGGATTGCGCTCCTTCACCCCCGGCTTCCTGTGCGAGTCTTACTGCTTCGGATATCTTCTCGGATTTAAGCCTCAAAAGCACTGATGCAGTCAATACCGCCTTGCCTGGAATCCGGAAATCAATGCGGGACAGTTCCTCGATCTTCTCCATGTATTTCTCGGTGAGTAGGACGATGTCTATGTCCCATGGGTCCATCTTGTTTTCTTTTACGAGTTCAACGAGGCGGGAGTCCCATCGTTCCATGTCCTCGAGCGCTAGGGCCACGTAATCGACGATTCCACCGGACGGTTCCCTTCCAGCAGGCTCTTTACGCTCAGTCATCACCACCACACCACGTTCAGCAAGACCCATTTATTATCATCATATTTTCACTTTTTCGCGAATAGTGACGAGAAGAAATTAGCAATTTTCCTTATTATGTTTTCCAGGAAGCCGCACTCGATCTTTATGCTGGATGTCGCTGTCTGCTCGTAGGTCGCGTTAGTTGCATCCTTGAGCGATGCGGTAAGAGTCAGGATCTGCGTTCCGCAGGCGTTCTTCCATATGGAAACGCGCGAGTAAGCATCATCGTATGCATTCCCGTCCCATCCTGTCTTAAGCGTGGCGTTCAGGAGTTCCCCATTGCTCACCGATACGTTCTCGACCAGAACCGTTTCCTCATCCGGATACGCGGTATTCACAAACCTTACGTTAAGCACGGAAGGTTCGGCCACCCAGACGGGGCGTGATAATGTCAGGGAACCGTACGATGTCCTGACGATCGCCTCCAATGTCTGGCTTCCTGAATCTGAGAGTGAAGTATTGAATGTGAAAGTGTAGTTATTTCGCGAAACGGTTCCTGACGCTTGGGTTCCGAGAAATTCCACAGTCGCGAGAATGGGAGTGCCGTTTGAAGCCGTGACCGAGACATTAACGAGGAAGTGTTTCCCATTCACAACCACCTTCGGGGCGTAGATTGAGGCGTCAAAACCGATAGAATTTCCTGGCGCGAGCAGAACCGCATCCGGCTTTGTGAACGCGAAAAGTTCCGGTGAATAAAATGCGACATCATCGCTTGCCGGAACGGTGAATTCCAGCGTCTTCTCGTCTCCTCCTGATTCAACGTTCTTGACCTCGCCTGTCGAGAGCTCCATGACGCTAATGGTGCCTTTCTTATTTCCCGTGCTCTTGCCGGCTTTTGCCGAAACAGTAGCCACTGCAGGCTCGCCCTCAGTGTAGCTGCTTTTCTCGAAAGAGGACGAAAGACTACCGCGTACTGGACTGTCATAGATTGAGATGCTCGCCTGGTCGAATTCCAGGCTTCCTGCGTAAGCCCTGATAGTGAATTCATAACCCGCGGTCCCTCCACCGACTACCCATCTTAGACGATCGCTTTTTCCAGGAAATGCGCATGCCAATTCATCGTCTTCTCCGTAATCAAGCTTCAGGTTCTGGCTTGGCCTGAGGATGTCTGTCTTGTAAGCGAATGCCACTTTCTCGCACATGGCGCGGGTCCAATCATTCCTGAAATCCGCTTCAACGAGAACGCTTTCCCCGATGTTCATGACGCTCGAATTCGCGCCAACGATTTTCGCGCTGAAAGGAGTGAACGGCGCTCCGGATTTGAGTATGGTTATCACGGGCTCGCTGTCAGTCCATGAGATGATTGGCTTTTGGGAATCGCTCGGATAATTGTATTCAGTGCTTTTGACGTTGAATGACTCGTCAACGCTGTGATAGAATTTCACGTGCGATGAGTCGATGAAGCCTAACTGGGCGTATGTCGGATCGAAAGGAATCCAGCCCCCTCCATTCGGGAAATAAACCTCTATCCACGCGTGCGGGCCGAAACTGCCTTCCCTTCTTGAGCCTCCGTAAGCGTAGCCTGCAGCATACCTTGAGGGTATGCCGAGCGAGCGGAGCATTGCGAGAGCCAGGTGGGAGTACTCGTCGCATGCGCCACGATGCTCTATGAATACCTTGTCGGACGGGACTATCGAGTCTATTAATGCGCTGTCATAAGTCATTACGCTGTTGACCCATCCGCACACCCTGCTTGCGGCATCGAACTCTCCAGAAGCGCCTTTCGTAACTAGCTCAGCCTCATGCCTTATATCGTCGTTTATGACGACGAACTCGGACCCTGTGAGGTATTTATCGAAGCCAGCAGGCACTGTTCCTTCCGGAAACACCACTGGATACGGCTCATCATGCGTGAGTGATGCTGATGCCGCATTCACGTCAATCATCACGTTGCAGGAGTATTCGTCAGAAGGGCTTTCGCCCGCGTTCCATTCGAATTTCGCATAACGGTTGCCTTCCTCTCCTTCAAGTGTTTTCACAGAGCAGGACGCGGTCTGCCGATTGTCGTTTTGGGGTATGGAATATGTTGAAAGAGTTGCATGGCTTATCGTTCCGGAAACGGAAGCGCTCCCCGAAAAGACGAGACTAAGGTTAATCCATTCAGGATCCCCAGGCATCATCAAGTCTGACGCAAGGACGACAACGGATCCCTGGATGCAGAGCGCTGAAAGCACCGCGCTACAGACGCAAAAAAGCAGCATCAGTCTAGCAGAAGCCATCAATACGTTTCTTTTCGAGTTCTTCATCAATATTCACCAGCATACCGTCCCTCACTGCACGCACTATGCATCCGGCTTCGTTCTGAATCCTCCTCGCTTCAGCCTCGGGTCCTGCTTGAAGCATTCCAAGACCGAAGTGGGTGAGGAATGAAAGCTTGGGAGGCCCGAGACGTTTTATGAGTGGAATCACCTCATTTGTGGAGGCGTGACCCTTAAGCGTTTCGTCGCCAGGCTTGAGAAGCGAGAGGATGAGCACGTCGCATTCCATTCCGAAAAGTCCGGGAAAGAATTCGGTGTCAGAAATGTATGAAACCCGAAGCCCACTGCTCGTCGTAAGCCTTAATGCGATTCCGGAAGGATCAGTGTGTTTCGTGCTGAAAGCCTCTAGTGATATCCCCTTGAACTGCGTTGAGTCTCCTCCGCGCAATTCCTTGACAAAAGAGAGCCCCTTAGTGTGATAAGCGTCAAGCAATCCCTGAGCGATGTAAGATGTGGAACAAAAAAGAGCTGGTTTAGTCCCTTTTTTCTCGTTCATCCCATCAGTTGATGCCTCTATTATCGCGGGCACGTCAAGGTAATGATCAATATGTGCGTGTGACACGATTATTGCGTCGGTGGCTGCGAGGGAAACATTGTGCTTGGCGCAGGCGACCAGCGCTCCAGGTCCTGGATCGAAATGAAACGTCACGCCATCAAGGCGCATCCTGAATCCTCCTGTGGCGCGCAATTGCCTGAGGACCACGACTCGTCCTCCTCCTGAGCCGAGGAACAGCACGTAATTGCCTGTCTGCAGGATGTCTGCATTCCGTAATGGAGCGTTCTTCTTGGTAGTAGTCCTTATCATTATGATAATCACCCTTCTTTTCCAACCAGCGGGACGAAAGCAAACCTCCCTAGACTCTTGCACTTTCCGTCCTTCCTGAATACAAGCATTTCCTGGAACCAGGAAAAAGAGCCAACTGGCACCACAAGTCTTCCGTTCTTCTTGAGTTGCTTCAATAGCGCTTCCGGGACTTTTCTTGCAGCAGCACTTACGAGTATCGCGTCGTACGGGGCGTTTCTCGAAAAGCCTGCTCCACCATCGGAATTCACGACCTCCACGACGTGCGTCTTGTCAAGGAAGCCGAGACGCGCAAGAAGCGCTTTTGATCTTTCGGAAAGCTCTGGAGATATCTCAATACCAGTTACTCTTCCTGATTTTCCAACGATTTCGGAAAGGAGAGCCAATACGTAGCCCGACCCGGAACCGACTTCAAGCACTTTTTTCCCCTTTCCTAGTTCCAGCGCCTCAAGCATTATGGCAATCGTCGTGGGCTGGGAAATCGTGGCGCTTCCTGTAAGAGGAAGCGCAGTGTCCTGGTATGCGAGTTGCTTCATCCATGATAGCACGAACTCCTCTCTCGGAACTTTCAGTAATGCATTGAAGACTGGGTCTGATTCTTTTATGACTCCGCTTTCCGAAAGTCGTTTCACGAGGAGCCTCCGCTCGCTCTCGAAGTTAGCAGGACCGCCGCTCACAAGATATCACATCATGGCTCAACATTTATTTATATATAGGCTGTTTTCTTCAAATGCAATAAATTATCACGCCCGGATGTGATGATGGTGAGGGAGGGAGCGCAATAGAGAACCATGCCGATTAATGCAGACGCGAAATTCTTCCTCAGAAAAGTGGATTACGAGAATGCCAAGACTCCTAAGGAAAAAATCCAGGCACTCGAAGCAATGATTTCTGCAGCGCCAACCCACAAGGGTGCAGAGAAACTAAGGGCACAACTCAAGAAGAAACTCTCAGACCTCAAGAAGGAAGCCGGGAAAAAACGCGGCCCCACGAAAAGCGGAGGTCCCGGTGGTTTTTCGATAAAAAAGGAAGGGGACGCCATGGTATGCATCATCGGAAAACCGAACTCAGGTAAATCCACGCTCCTGTCACGTCTCACAAACGCCCGGCCTAAGATCGCGCCTTACGCTTACACGACTAAAGCTCCTGAGGTCGGGAGCATGAAGTATTCGATGGTTGACATCCTGACTGTCGACCTTCCCGCAATAACTGAGGGGACGTATCTTTCCGAGCGCGGAGGACCGATATACGGCATAATCCGAAACAGCGACGCAATAATCCTGGTTGTGGATGCGACGAAAGCGAAGGAGGACATCACAGAACTGTTCGACGAACTCGAGCTTGCGGGAATTGAAAAAAAGCCAATAATCGTCATCATGAACTCCATAGTCAAGAAGAACAATGCAGAACTGCTCCTCAAGTCGCAGATTTCAGGCATAATATCTGAGAGGAAAATTCCGGTTATGCTCAATGACCTGAATAGGCCTGACCTCAACATAGAGGTGATAAAGGAAAAAGTCTGGACTGTACTCCGGAAAATACGGGTTTACACAAAGGCAGGGAACCGGATGGATGACCATCCGATGGTACTTCCAGCGGAATCAACAGTAAGGGACCTTACTAAGGTCATCCACAAAGACCTTCTTCTGTCATTCCGGTTCGCGAGAGTCTGGAGGAAGAACTCACACCATTCAGGCCAGCGTGTAGGCCTCGACTTCGTGCTAAAGGACGAGGATACCGTTGAGGTTTTTGGCTGAAACCCCAAAGGGTTTCATCGTTTAGTGCCATCTTCGTCCCTTGTGAAGGGACTCGATGGCACGTACTGTAAATTAAAATGAAGACTGCACAAAACAATCAAACGGTTTGTCCCGCAGGGACCATTGAAGGAGGCCGTTTGTTTTAGGGCCGGCCTATCATCACTTCTGTTGATTTTATAACCGCAACGACTTGCTCTCCTTTCTTCAAGCCGAGCTTTTTCGCGGATTCCGCGGTTATGACTGAGACAAGCTCTTCACCGGACTTCAATCGCACGATTATCTCAGCCATTATCAGTCCCTTCCGCACCTTTGTCACGGTTCCTGCCAGTTGGTTTCTTGCGCTTAGTTTTTCCATAAAAATCAAATAAATACTGTTAATTTAACATTTATATTGATTATTGTAAAATGTCAAGCTATTGACCGCCGATAGTTCCCTCTTTTTTTGCTTAAAACTGAAGTTCCCCGTTTATGAACTTCCGGCTCATCTCATTGCGGGGATGATTGAAGAATTCTTTAGTGCTTGCGGTCTCAAGTATTCTGCCGTTGTATATGTGGATTATCTCGTCAGCCACTCGCTTCGCCTGATTCAGATTATGGGTCGCCATTACGATTATGGTGCCTTTTTCTTTCCGCCTAGTTCTTATGGCATTCTCGATTATCATGGCGTTATTCGGGTCCAAGTTCGCTGTCGGCTCATCAAGAAGCAGTATTCTCGGTTCAAGCAAGAAAGCTCTGGCCAATGCGATTCTCTGCTGTTCTCCTCCTGAAGTCTTCTTCGCTTTTCTTTTCTCAAAATCCACGAGACCCACAGAACTCAATGCAGCTGATACTTTTTCAGAGATTTCCTGCTCGGAAATGCCCCTGATCCTGAGGCCGAACGCCAGATTATCATATACGCTCGTGTTGAACATTACTGCTTTCTGGAATACCAGCGTAGCGATTTTACGAAGTTCCCGCGCTTGTATGCGTTCATCGTTGAACAGTATGCTTCCTTTGTCTGGTTCGTCCAATCCTGCCGCAATCCTAAGAAGTGTAGTTTTGCCAGAACCATTAATCCCCAAAAGGACGAATATTTTTCCTTCTTTCAGCTTCAAAGACACGGAGTCGAGGGCTTTGACCTTCTGGTGATTTTTTTCAATGGCATTAAGCTGAAGATGCGCGTTCATGATTTATGCAGCCTCTCCAAAATATTGATTGCAACTGTTATTATGAAGACTATTGTCATAAGGATTATCGCAAGCGCAATGGCGAAGGCGAACTCGCCCATAGCTCCCTGCAACGCGATTGCAGTAGTCAACATCCGTGTAACGTATGTTATGTTCCCGCCGACCATCATCGCTATGCCCAGCTCGCCGAAACCCCTGTTGAAAGCCGAGATTATCGAAAGCGCCATAGCCCACTTGGTTTCGCGCACTATGGCGAGGTTCGCCTGCAAGTCCGAAGCCCCGAGCGTTTTCGCAAGATCTCTTACCTGCATGTCTGTCGCACCGAGGGCGCTGCTTGCATAACTTACGATTATTGGCGTGATCAATATCGCTTGGCCTATCGCTATCCCGTTAGTAGTGTAAAGAAGATGAAAGAAGCCAAGAGGGCCGCTCTTGGAGAAGAACATGACGAGTAAAAGCCCGAGAGTCACAGTAGGTATGCCGAGCATGGCGTTGAAGAAATTCTTGATCAACCATTTTCCCCGGAAAGAATAGAGTCCTATGATTATGGAGAGCGGTATCCCCCACAGGCATGCTAACAGCGTGCCCAGTCCGGAAACGTATAAGGACCGCAAAACTATCGAGAAAACTTCAGGGTTGCCGCTGGCAATCAGATGCAAAGCCTGTCGAAAGGCTTCTATTATTGTTGCGGTTAAGACCATCTTGCACGGTTACCCAGCTGAATACAAGTTACCTGCTTGATACCTGTATGCCGGCGGGCATTCTGTTCCGTTGAAGTACGCGTATTTTTGTATCAATTTCACCATGGTATCGTTGACTCCGCCAGCAGTGAGTAACGGGATGTATGGTGCAAAAAGGGGTTTTCCGAAAGTTGCCTTACCATAATCCGCGAATAATTGCTGACCTGCGTCAGACACCACGAAATTTATGAAAGTCATTGACGCGTTGAAATTCGCTTTCGTAAGATTATTGTTCCGAGGATCGCCTGCTATCACGCTGTAAACGTTCAATAAATCCTTTGATTCATTGACCATGATTTCGAGCTGGATGTTTCCTTTGTTGTAGTTGTTGAGGTATGATGCCAAATCAGTCAGGGTATAGCCTTCTTTTTCGTTAGCCAACATTAACGTGTCAGTCATTCCGGAACCCCTCTCAAGGTACCATGTATGCGTTCTTAAGATGGTGACATTGAATCCGGCCGCCTTCCACAGGTTTTTCTCCTTGGAATGAGTTCCGGAACCGTCGCCTCTTGATACCCACCATACTGCGCTGCCGTTGTCTCCATACGCTTCGATTTTCTTGAATGCATCCAATGGGGCCAAGCCTCTAATGCCTGCCGGATCGCTCGGGGGTCCTACGATTACGAAGAAGTTGTATGCGACGACCTTGCGGTTCACTCCATACCCTCCCGTTAGGAACGTGAGTTCCTGCCCGGGATCATGCACAAAAATCATGTCTGCGTCCCCCCTCATGGCAGTCTGTATTGCCAGTCCTGTTCCTTGGGAGAGGAAAGACACGTTTATGTGCGGGTATTCCTTCTCAAAGCTCGCTTTCAATGCGTCCAAGAATCCTGTCTCGTACAGGCTTGTGGTGGATGAAACTATGAGATGTTGTGTAGGGATTTTTGTCACTCCAATAGGCATGGTTGTTTTCGGGTTTATCGCTTCAACATAGGTGTATACGCCTATCGCGGCTACAGCTATGAGTAATATCAATGCTATTACGGCGATTTGGTTTTTCCATTTTTTCTGTTTATCCATACTTGTTCATCACATCAATTTAGATAGAAATGATTAACATTAACTATTTATAGTTAACTGCATTATTTTTAACCGGATTTAAGATGCGGGTACAAAAAAGGCACGACTCTGATAAGGAACGGACTCTTTTCTCGCCACGGCAGGCGCAGGTCCTTTTACTCAAGTTCTCCGGAAAAAGCCAGTCGGATATCGCGAGGATTCTTGGCACAAGCCGGGCGAACGTGTGCGTGCTCGAGCGCCGTGCATTCGAAAAGGCAGAGCAAGCCAAGAACACCTTGCGCGTTTTCTCCCAGTTCAAGCGCAAAAGCTATGCGCGCGTCGTGATCAAGGCCGGAACCGACGTGCGGGCCGCGTCTCGGAAGGTATTCAATACCGCTGACCGGCACGGGATAAAAATCAACCTGACGAGCCTAGGGGTATTCAATTTCATCGAGAAAAGCAGGAACGCCAAGGATGGTAAGCTCGTGAAGACTACTGAGGTACTCATAACCGGCGACGGCTTCCTCCAAGAGGCTGATGAGAGGGCGCATTGACGTGACGTGCGTGGTGGACCCTGAGAAGATTCCGCGATATTGCGATGCCGCATTCGTGGTAGCATAACTTTTTTTATTGAACTCTATTAAAAGCACAGGAATCACATCCACAAAGTGGGGTTCGTGGTGAGTAAATGGGCGTGAAAAAGAAATCTCTAGGCATTATCGGATTCGGCAGATTCGGCCAGCTTGCGGCAAAACACTTGAAAAAACACTTCACTGAAGTTTTTGTAAGCGATCACGTCGACAAAAGAAAAGAAGCGGGGAGACTGGGTGTAAGTTTTGTTGCTATTGATGAATGCGCTGGCAAGGATGTTGTCCTGTTATGCGTGCCGATATCCAGTTTCAGAAAAGTTTTGAAAACGATAATCCCCCGCCTGAAGGCTGGCGCTCTCGTAATCGATACGTGTTCCGTGAAGGAGGAGCCAGTCAGGGCGATGAAGGAATTGATTCCAAATAAATGCGAGTGCATCGGAACGCATCCATTGTTCGGCCCTGACACCGCAAAGGATGGGGTGATTGGAAAAAAGATCGTCCTCTGTCCTGTCCAAAAATCAGCTTCAAGGCGCTCCATAATGCCGCACATAAAGAGGTTCTTGACGACGAAGTTGGGACTGACTGTGATCACAACAACCCCGAAAGAGCATGACTGGCAAATGGCAAGGTCTTTGGCGCTGATTCACATTCTCGGGACGGCCCTTCTCAGGACCGATGTGAAGCGCGTGAATTTGACGACTCCAACGCACGAGCGTCTAGTCGAATTAGTGGATATCGTGAAGAACGACTCGAAGCAACTAGCTATAGATATGCAGACTCACAATCGGTTTGCCAGAAAAGCGAGAAAGGACCTGATAAGAGAACTAAAAAAGATAGATGGCGAGCTTGAGGCTCTTTAAAACAGATGTAACCTTCTTCCTGTTTTATGGCAGCTTGGAGTGCACTGTTTCGGGATGACCCAATTCCATCTTCATCCAAGTCACGTCAATCCTGTCCTTCCCGAACAGGCGTTCCTTCCGCCTCACGGTAACGTCATATTTCTGGCCACCAGCCGAGGCCCACAAAGAGATTTTATTGGTAGGCATGTACTCCCAGCCCATCATGTGACCGTTGTTGAATTCCTCAACGGAATGGACTGTTCCTATTTCCTTGTCGAGCCCCTCCAGGTACTTCAGCGCGTCGCTTAATGGAGTAGTTTTCCATTTCCATTCCGCTACGGGCTTCTCGGGATCAGGCATGGAGGGCGTTGGCCTCTTGAACTCGTGCTCGATCGGTTTCTCCACGAATTCGACCACGTAGCCCGAATGCTTCTTCCTTATGCCAGCGTATTTGTTGCTCTCTTTGGTAGATTTGAGGAATATGCGGTTCTCTACGCTTGTGGGCACGCCAAAGACCGCTCCCCATACGGAAGACTTGTCCGGAACGTGCATCTCGGTGCGAATGGATTTGACGTCTCCTTCGAGTTCTTCCAGTCTTTTTGAAGCATCCCCTGCACTTGTGTACTTCCATTTACCGAACGTGTCGCCCGGAGTCGGACCCTTGAGTGTGAGTCTTCCTTTCTTGCCGTAGAATATTTCGGAATTGGAAGCGATATTATAGTCCGACAAGTCGGAAAAGACTTTCTGGAGAACTTCCTTCGAGGAAGCAGTTCCTGCTTTGTAGCGTTTTGTTTCGATTGGTCCTGCTGCCGTTTCAATCTTGCATCCTGAAGGGAAATACACGCGGTCGGCAGCTGACTGAACATCCTTTAACGCAGTAAGGAGAGTCTCCCTGTAAGAGCCTTTGAGTTCGTAGCTTTTGTTTTGCGGTTGAACATATGTTTTAGCCATTCGTTATACACCAATTTTTTTTACAACGGTATTATTATTATTTTTCCGCCTTCGCCCAAGTCACGTCAATCCTGTCCTTCCCGAAAAGCCGTTTCTTCGGCCCTCCACCGAATATGTGGTCCTTCAGTCCTACAGTAACGTCATATTTCTGGCCGCCGGTTGATGCCCTCAAATAGATTTTATTGGTACGTTGGTACTCCAAGCCAACATATTTGCGGGCGCGCTCAACTGAACGGACGACGCCTATTTCCTTGTCGAGACCCTCCAGGTACTTCAGCGCGTCGCTTAATGGGGTAGTTTCCCATGTATCCCCGAATGGCTCGCCCGGAAAAGGCCTTGGCATCTCGAACTCGCGCTCGAGAGGTTTCTCCACGAATTCGACGACGAATCCTGAATGCTTCTTCCTGATGCTGGCGCGTTTGTTGCTCTCTTTGGTGGATTCAAGGAATATGGAGCACATCGAGTCGATATCGCCATCGATTTCTCCAATCATTTTAGAAGCGTTTTCGGCACTGGTGTATTCCTGTTTCCCGAATGTGTTTCCCGGAGCTGGGCCAGAAAGTTCGAGCGTTTGCCTTCCTTTCTTGCCGTAATATATTCCGGTATCGGCAGCTATGCGATAGTCCGATAAGTCTGACAAGACTTTCTGGAGAACTTCCTTAGATGAAGCATTTTCTATTTTGTAGCTCTTTGTTCTAGTAGGTCCGGCTACAGTTTCAATCTTGCAGTCTTGAGGGAAATACACCCGGTTGGCCGCTGACTGAACATCCTTCAACGCGGTAATGAGAGTCTCCCTGTACGATCCTTTGAGTTCGTAGCTTTTGTTTTGCGGTTGAACATATGGTTTAGCCATTTAGTACACCAAGTTTAACCACTCTAAAGGGGTTTATTTAAAAGGTTTTTGTACGGTTTATGGCTGGAACCGTTTCTTAACGGACCTGCAGTGATCGGCGGTCTCACTTGCTTTTTTGTTTCAAAACGTATTGCTTGTAATCCGACTTTAGGCCGTTCACGAGCCTTGATTCGCTCATTATGTTCCCGCCGACACCTGCGCGTTTCGCGATGTCATCGAGCTCGAAACGGTCACCGTAAGACCATAGCTTCTTGAGGCAGTCTCCTGCCTTCTTATTCGAATACCATTCGGTCCCGAAACGCTCGCGGAAACTGTCTAGGACTTTCGGGAGCACGACATTGGCCCTGACGTAATTTATGTAATGGTCCCAGTTTTGGTCCCTGTTGGTCCACATGAACTCAGAAGCGCCTTTGCCTGACGCGTACTCATCGATGCCTTTCAGCCTTAGCTTGCAGTCTCGTTTGAGTTTCGCCAAGGTTCCTCCTTCTCCGGCAGCATCGTAAATCTCCTGGCCGTTTAGGAAATTTATTGCCTCTCGCCTTATTAGCCAGGCGTCTTGACGAAGAACTTCTTTCTTATACTCCGCTATCGCATCCTTAGGCATGCCTAATTCCTTAGAAAGCCACGCATCATCTTTGGTTATGCTTTCCATTGCAAAAGCGAAGAACTCCATGACATCCGCGCGCTTGTCGACACATTCGTTGTTGAGCTCGAAATATTTCTGTTTGGAATTGGCAAAATGCTGGGCGTGGCCCATCTCATGAAATAGTGCCTGGTAATAATAGTAACCATTTTGCGCCCATGCTGAATCATTCACGCTCATTACGATTCTCACGTCACGCGGTACGGACACCGGCATACAAAAAGGACGGTTATACTTGTTCTCATCGTATTTCAAGTCCATGGTTATGCTGCTTTGAGAGTCAAGGTCGATGCCCAGCCCATTGAGCGTTTTTTTGAGTGCTGGCATGAGTTTTTCTTTGGTAAAATACTCTGAAAATTTAGAGTAATCGACTCGTTCATTGCTTATCCCATTGTATATTCCCTCTGTTTCAGTGAGCAAGCGTTCGGAGAGCTTTTTGTCTTTGGAACGGCTGGCTTCGTACTTCTTGTCGTTGAGCCCGAGTTCGCAATATGCGGATTTTGATTCCTTTACTTCCTTGAGAAGAAGGGGGTTCAATTCGGTATTAAGCACATGAACGTATTCGTGCTGAAGCGTGTCCAATTCTTGTTTCGTCCAGTCGCTTCCTGGGTGAAAAGTTTTTTTCGCTAATTTCTTGAAGGAAACAGTTTTCTCGGTTCCGTCAGCAGCACTTACTGACAAGATCTTGGTCTCTATGTAGTCCTCTATCTTATCTTCTATGCCCGAATTAGCGACTTTCTTCTCGACCACATAAGTTCTCAAGTATTCCCTGAGCCGGGTCAAAGCCAGTTCCGCATCAGTTTTCGGGTCGTCAAGGCACATCGCTTTTTTCTTTGCTTCAGTCTCTATTGCCTTGATGCGTTCTGGAGTGAATAAGCTGTCGTACTTCCTGATTATCTCCGCTTCATGAGACCTTTTTCCCTCTGTGTATACAGCGTACACGTCTTCGGCAAGTTCTTCTTGGAACTTATTGAAACTAGACCGGATGTCTTCTGCCGACAGTGAACCCTCAGGAAGAACCATTTTTAGCTACTGCGCAGTGGTTATTTAAAAGCTTTTGGAGTAAAATCGTCGTATGCCTACTGAAACCGCAGTTAAAAAAATACAGAAAACTAGGCCGACCCGCTAAGATAGCTCGGAAGGGCGTCCACTACTTCCCAGTCCTGAACTTCCCCTTCGATGTCGAGAACAGCCTTGTACTTCTTTCCAGCGCCATCCTTAAGGTAAATGGTCCAAGTCTTGAATTCCTTCTCGCTTGCCACGACCTCGACATCACCGCGCCTTATCTTCTTCTTCGTGTGCTTGATCGCGATCTCCTCAGCCTTCTCTATGGTTATTCCCTTGCGGACACGGGTTATGTAGTCGCGGCGCTCTTCCTCCTGCCCCAACAGTTCCCTCTTCATGAATTTCTGGATGATCCAGTCAAGGATTATCGCAACCGCCCCGGCTGCGACCAGTCCTATCGAAAGCTGTATCGCCCACTCCTGATTGAGCTCTGAATAGATGAAGACCCAGTTCTTCTGCTGTAGGAGCACGAGTGCTGCGAAAATTCCTCCAAGAATTATGAGTATCGCGCCAACACCCCGCAAGCCGTTCTGCTTGAGGTAGCTTATGAACTTATGAATCCTTATGCTTGCAAGAAATAGCAAGAAAAGGCCAACAGCCGCAGCGGCTATCATCAACCAAGGCTCTGGAATCGAAACAACCATTTTTTTTGAATCCCCACCAACTATACGTGACGCACTACAGCTCTATAATACTTCGCTTCCCCGGCCGTGTCGCTCCTTCTGGTTATCTTTAAGACGTCCCCTGCCTTGGCCCCGATTTTGAGGACCATAGGATCAGTGTCCTTTATCTTTGGAATGTCGTTGATCGTGCATTCGTATTTCTTGAGCAGTTCCTCGACTTCATCTGACTTCATTACCTCGTGAAGAGGCACAAGGTGATGGCTTCCCAAATCCTGCGCCGCACCACGGAACTGCCTGTAGTACGCTCTTATCTTCTCTGGGGAGACCTGTTTTTCAAGTACCTTCATGATGTTTCCGCGGTTCCCCTTGATGTCAATCTTTTCTTCCTTGACTATCATGAGAACTTCCTTGTATTTCATCTTCTGGAGAAGGTGAGCTGTGTTAAGCTCGTCCTCCCCTTCCGGAAACTCAGCAGAAATGTCTTCTCTTTTCGATTCAGCCATGTCGAACTTTACCCTCCAAAATCTTCAACGCCTGCGAGACAGCAGAAACCACATCAAATGCTGTGGCGTGAGTGCTCTCGAAGTTCTTCCCCTTCCCTGCGTGAACTGTCGCCTGATACTGCGACTCGCCTATCTTCTTTATCACGATGTCAACGCTTTCAGTATCAAGGCTTTTCCCAATCTTTTTCACGTGACCAACTATGAGTTCGCGAATAGTCACTACCTCGAAGCTTTCCAGATCCTTTATTCCGGAGATGTTAACCCGTATCCCTCCTATGTCCCTTGGACGGACGAGCTTGAGTATGTGCTTGCGTGTGACAAGACCTGTGGGAATCCCGTCCTCCACGACTGGTATGGTCCTCACATTATGCTTGAGCATCCTGTCAACCACCGTATTGATGTCGGTGTCGGACGTGCAGGTAATCACGTTCTTGGTCATAACCGATGAAACCGGAAGGTCCGCATACGGATTCTGCTCGTAGCGGTAACTCTTCTTGCCTAGCTTTTCATTGGGCAGGAATGCCTTGTCGAGCAAGTCGCTAGTGCTCACTAATCCAACGAGCTTTCCGGAATCGTCAACGACGATAAGCCTGCTTATGCCGTGGTTTTTCATTATCGTTATCGCATTCGCGACATTCGCACCCTGATTTATCGTGACCGGAGATGAACTCATAACGTCAGCCGCCCGCAGTCCTGATGCGTCGACCTGCTCAAGTATGTCCTCGATTACAACAACCCCAAGCACTTTCTGCTTGGCATTAACGACGGGGAGCGATTCAACGCTTAATGCCAGCATGAATTCTATGGCGGTCTCCAAATCGTCATCCTCCTTGAGAGTGTGAGGCTTGAACATTAATGTATGCAATTTAGTGGTCTGAGGCGATTTCACTGAATCAATAAGGCTGTGGCGTGTCACCATCCCCAGGAATTTCTCGTCATCGTCCAGGATGATGATTTCCCTTATCTTGTTCTCCTTCAAGGAAGGCGCAACCGTCGATATTGCAGTATTGCCGTCCATCAAATGAGCGGGTTTTATGAAATCTTTTATCTTCATAGCCTGAGCTATCACGCACTCAAAAACCTGCCCTGCGCTTTAAAAAGTTTCTACTCACGCCTTTTCCCTAGTCTTTTGACCATGTAAGGCCCGCAAACACGGTATCCCTTCTTCCTATAGTATTCGCGCACCCCGATTCCTGATATGACTATCATGCGCTTGAAGCCGTCCTCCACTGCCTTGCTTTCCGCTTCCGCAAGCATCCTTCCGCCCACACCCTTATGCTGGGCGTGGATGCCAGTAGCGCCTATTCTCGTATGCACTCCGTAAACGTGAAGCTCCCTGATCAAGGCGGTTCCGGGCTTTCGTATCTCAGGGCGATGGGGAGCCTTGGATGGATAGCGCATGCGCACAAGACCTGCCAAGATATCCTTCTTCCTGTCCTCTGCAGATATGAACGTCTCCAAACCGCCTCCGCTTGCTTCATAACTCGTCTTAACCAATGAGAGGCGCCCGAGTTTCCTGTCACGAACTTCCCTGCAGCGTATGCAACGGCACGAAACGCCGTCCTTCCGCATCCGTTCCCACACGTACTGCCTGAGATTCGTGCTCTTTATTCCGGCCGCTATCAGGTTCCCAGGAATGTCACGCTCGAGCCTCATGATCCTGATCCATGTGGGAGTCTTGCTTTTTATCCTGGAGAGAAGTTCCACCATTTCCTCTTCGGTTGGCGGTGTGTATTTTCCTTTCTTCCATAATGAGTAAAGCTTAGTCCCCTTCATGACTAGCGTCGGATAGATCTTGAGCATGTCAGGCCTGAAGTCCGGGTTTTCGAACAATTGCATGAATGAATCATAATCATCATCAAGGCTCATTCCAGGCAGTCCCGGCATCATGTGATAGCATACTTTGAGCGCGGAATCCTTGCACACGCGTGTTGCGTTCACTACGTCGCCTATAGTGTGGCCTCTTCCGATATTCCGGTAAAGTGCGTCGGACTTTATCGCCTGAACGCCTAACTCTATCCTCGTCGCCCCGAATTCCAGAAGCTCATCTATGCGTCCGGCGGTCGCCCAGTCAGGACGGGTCTCGAACGTGATTCCGACAGCGCGATGGCATGATGAAGTCTCATTGAATTTTTTTGCCGCTGCAAGATTCCGGGATTTCCTGCAATTGAGCGCGTCCAGGCATGCCTTTACGAAATTCCTCTTGTAATTCGCATTAAGCGCGTTGAAAGTCCCTCCCATGACTATGAGTTCGACTTTGTCCGTTGGATGACCGTTGCGCTTGAGTTGTGCGAGTCTTGAGCTTACTTGGGATGCAGGATCGAAATCGTGCTCCCTTGCCCTCCTTGCAGCAGGCTCGAAACCTGTATATGAGCGGGCGGCCTCGCTTCCTTTAGGGCAGTAATGGCATTTCCCGTGCGGGCATTTGAAAGCGCGGCTCATTACCGAAACTACCGCAATGCCTGAAAGCGAACGTATAGGGCGGATTATCTTCGGCCGAGCAATCCACGATTGCTTTCGGGTTTCGGGTGCGGTCAAAACTCCCATCACACAATCAGTCCACCGTGATGCGATCACTGTATGTTTGACGGCGGGTACTGAGAGCGCTGATTCTGATTTATTTCCATTTCCCTCAAATTCCGGAATTCCTCCTCGCGCTTCATCGCTTCCTTAGGAAGTCTCAGGAATTCCTTCTTGCGCTTATGCTTGTGGTAGAAGTATGTAGTTATGGGGAGGATTATGAGCAGCACGCAAATTATGCCGGCAATGATGCAGGCATACTGCAGCAATGTCTTGTGATACTCTTTTATGGTGGTCTCTGCCTGGTGGCTTAAATCAACAGCCTGATTCGAGAGGGATACGGAATTGTTGTAGTCCCCCGCATTGAATGCGGACTTTGCATCATCCATCCGGTTCGATGCGTCCTTGATTAATACGGTGAATGAAACGGGCTTGAAAGAGCTCTTCAATCCATAATCGCTCACGCGCGTCACTTCATCGCTCGCGTTATTAACTATGGAGAAGGCGATTTGTCCATCAGGCGGAAGCTCGGCCGGGTTTATTCCTGCTTTATCCGGTTCCGGATTCCACCAATCACCATCAGCATGAACGGCGCGGATCAGGAGGATGAGGACGGTCATGATAGCGAACAAGAATAATCCTAACTTGAACCTCTGTTTTGAGGCGCGCGCTCCCGCCGTCAAGAAGAATTAACTCACCTCCTCCACCACTACATTGTTTTAGGCTTTTTTGAACTTATAAGAATAATGGATTATTCCTCCATCGGCTTCCTTTCTAAGCACCCTGAATACCGGCGTCACATCCAGTCCGTCTTCAGGTTCCCCGCCTTCCGCTTCGAACTGCCCGAAAACCCTGACTCCATCGGCAAGTTCGACGAGCACAAGCCAGTAAGGCATTCCTCCCTCAGGGGGGCTCGAGATTTTGGTCCATGAAATTATTTTACCCATTCCTGAAAGCTTTTTTCCGGAAAACCCTGTTCCCCCGCAGCCGGGGCAGACCATGCGTTTTGGAAAAACAGTCCTCCCGCACTTATCGCACACTGAGGCGTCAAACAAGTATCTCTCCTTGAATTTCCTCCAGGCGAGACTAGTGCTCTTTGTCAATTTGCGTCCTTGTACACCCCTCTACATTCATTCTTCCGAACCGAGAATGGTTGCTGCGACTATCGAGCCGACACCACCTATTGACTGCGCCATTCCAGTTCTTGCGTTTTTCACCTGATTCTCGCCTGCGGCGCCCTTAAGCTGCCAGAACAATTCAGCAATCTGGTAAAGCCCTGTGGCGCCCACTGGATGGCCTCTTGCCTTGAGGCCTCCGAACGTATTCGTGGGTATGATTCCGCCATCACGTTTTATTCCTCCGGATTCGAGGAACTCGCATGCCTTCCCTTCCTCTGCGAAACCCAGATCTTCCAGAGCGAGTATTCCCATTATGCTGAATGCGTCATGCACTTCGAGCACGTCTATTCCGGAAACATCCTTCATGCCTGCATCCGTGAGCGCCTTCCTTGCCGCAATGCGTGATGCGGGAAGGCTAGTAAGGCACTTCCTGTCAGCAATGCTCAAGGTGTCAGTGGCGCAACCCAAACCCTTAACCCTTACGCCGCCATCCGGTGAGCCATTCAGGTTTTTGGTTGTAAGAAGTATGGAGCACGCGCCATCGCTTATAGGACAGCATTCAAGAAGTCGAAGCGGTGGGCATACCATTTGAGATGACACCACGTCCTTGACTGTTATCCTGTTGCGGAGTTGCGCGTAATCATTCGTGACCGCGTTCTCGTGAGAATTCACTGGAAATAGGGCGAATTGCTCGGAAGTCACGCCGTACTCTTTCTGGTATGCACTGGCGAACATTGAGTTAAGAGCAGAGAAAGTCGCCCCATGATGGCCCTCATGCTCCATGTCCGATGCCGATGCGAGAGCCATAGTCGTTCTTGCAGGAGTGCTGTCAGTCATCTTCTCCACTCCAGTGGCCATTACAGTGTCGAAACGCCCTGCGGCAAGAGAAATCACAGCCTGATGGAACGCTAAGGCGCCTGAAGCGCACGCGCCCTCAACCCTGAATGCAGGGATGTTCTTCGGAAGGCCTGCCGCGTCCACAATCAGCGGACCTATCGCGGATTGAGAGACAAGCATGTCGCTTGCGAAACTCGATGCAAAAAGGGCTTCCGGAATCAATCCATCAGGAGCGTTCCTCATACAGGACAGCACGGATTCCGCAGCAAGGCACCTAAGGCTTCGCTCATAATGTTCGCCGACTTTCGTGCATCCTACTGCAGCGATATTCACGGATGATAGAACGTCAGTCATTTTCGGTAATAATCTTCCCCCTCATCCTCGCGTACTGCGAATAAGAAACCATAATCGGCATTTCGGGATCAATCAGCCTCCCTGTCCCCGCGGTCCCTCCCGATTCTTTATCGACAATGATGCTGAAAGCATCAGAGCCCGCTCCTGAGCCGAAACTCGCCATAAGAATCCGCTCACCTTTCTTCGCTATGTCAAGGACCCTGGCCAAGCCCATCAAACTGCATGCAGCGTAAGTGTTGCCGATGCTCGGGACAATGAGTCCTCCCTCGATTTGTTTCTCGGTGAATCCAAGCATCTTCGCCACACGCTTCGGGAATTTCGCGTTAGGCATGTGGAATACTGCGTGATCAAAATCGGCAGGCTTAAGGCCGGTTTTTTTCAAGAGGAGCTCGACAGCAGTCCTTGTGTGCGTGAAGTATGCTGGTTCTCCAGTGAATCTTCCGGCATGCTCTGGATACTTCCTCCCGCTTCGCCTCCAGAAATCAGGAGTGTCTGAGACTATGCTTGTGCTTCCCTCAATTGTTGCTATGGCTCTCCCGTCAGCAGGTCCAACTATGAATGCAGCAGCACCTGATGCAGCAGTGTATTCAAGCTCGCATCCAGGCCGAGCCTGTGCCGTGTCTGATCCCGCGGCTAGAGCCAGCTCGCACATCCCGGAATTCACTTTCGCGATGCATGCCTGAAGGGCCTCGGTTCCTGCCTTGCAGGCGAACTCAAAGTCTGCGGCAGTGATGGTCTTGGGCGCCCCTATTGCGGTCGCCACTACGGTCGATGATGGTTTGACGCTGTAAGGCTTGCTCTCGCTTCCAACATGAACCGCTCCCAGACGCGAGACATCAACACCGAACGCTGATATCGCATTGCGTGATGCCTCGACAGCCATGGTGATGCTGTCCTCATCTTCCCCGGCCACAGCCTTCTGGAAGATGCCAAGGCCCTCGATTATTGGAGCGGGATCCGCATTCCTTTGTCTTGCGATTTCCTCGACTGTTATGCGGTATTTCGGGACGTAAATCCCGAATGCGTGAATAGCTGCCATGATTTTTTTTGACTGCTCTAAATCACCAACTCTTCTTGCTTTCCTTTTTAATCCTCTCTGCCTTGAAGTCAAGAAGTCCTTCCTTCCTCAGTTTTTCAAGAGTCAACTTCTGAGACTCGAATTCGCTTAGAGCATCTTCTTTGGCGCTTGATGCTTCCCTGCCGAGTCTGATTCTGCGCACGATGCCGTGGCGCCCAGCGCTCCATACGTAGTACTCCCAGACCGAAGTTACGGCGGATTTTGGGCCGCTTCTTGCGGAGAATGATAAGGCGGAGTTTGCGAAGATAACTGCTGCGTGACCTATTCTTGATGTCGCCTTGTGGTCAGGGTGGAAATCGAGTTCTGAAGGAATGAAGACCGAGACAGGTCGTTTCTGGCGCAGCAATAGTATCAGTTTCTGGTAAGCGCCAGTTCGTCCTTGCTCTGTCCGCCAGCATTCGTAATTATTGAGGCACAAGTCAGGGAATCCGAGGAACTCGACGTCAATAACTCCAAGACTTCCGTAAGCGGCCCTTGCTTCTCTTCGTCTTTTCTTCACCAGTCCATTCCCGCCTTTGTTAAGGCTCGTCGAACCCAATGCGCCGTCAGTAAGTATTATGACGCTCGCCCGCTCCTTGAGGACAGAGAGTATTCCGCCGCATCCTATTATAGCGTCATCATCATGAGGGCTCAGGAATACCACTCTTCCTTCCGGAAACTCGTTTAGAACGAATTTTTCAAGCGGCTCCATAATTGTGCGCTCACCATCAACAACGAAAAGCAGTTGGTCTTCTAGTTTATCGGCGGCCCCAAATCCTCGAAACGCTTAGTCCCCTCAACCAAATCAGTCAATGTTTCCTTAAGATGATCCATCTTCACGCGCACCTGCTTCATGGTATCCCGATTCCTGATTGTAACGGTCCCGTCTTCCTTGCTCTGGTAGTCCACTGTGATGCAATAGGGAATTCCTACCTCGTCAGCCCGGGCATAGCGTTTTCCGACGTTTCCGCTGTCATCATGTACGCAGTCAAAGCCAGCTCTCATGAGTTCGGCGAGAATAGTTCCGGCAATAGTGTCCAGGCCATCGCGCTTCATGAGCGGACTGACTTTCACGGTCACTGGAGCTATCTTCGGAGAGAGCCTGAGCCAAGCCCACTCGCGGTCAGTGTCCTTCGGTACGTAAGCGTACTCCATGACGCAATAGAACATCCTGTCAAGACCCCATGACGGTTCGAAGACGTGAGGGGTGAACTTCTGGCCGTCCTTCAGTACTTCAATCTTGCTTCCGGAGCGCTTTGCATGGCTTGAGAGATCATGGTCAGTCCTGTAAGCGTTCCCTATGGTTTCCTTCCAGCCGAACTCGGTCATGACTTCCAGATCGAAATTGCCTGTGGAATAGAAAGGAGTCTCGTCCTCCAAGAGATGCCTGAAGCGGAATTTATCGAAAGGAATTCCTATCTTCAGGTAAAATAGAGTTTCCTTCGCTATCCAGTAAGCCATGTACTGGCTAGGTATAACGCCACTCGCCAAAGCCTCGCTGGCTGTGCATTCCAATTCCTTGAATTCGCTTTCCGATTTTCCTGACTTCTGTTCATCGCGCGTGAGAAGCCTTACCTGCGTTTCCGAAAGTTCATTCCAGCGAGGATGCTTGTTCAAGTCATCAGGGCTCAGGAATATCTCTATTTCCATCTGCGTGAACTCACGCAACCGTATTATCCCCTGTCGCGGCGAGATCTCGTTCCTGAATGAGCGTCCAGTCTGGGCTATGCCTAAAGGCATGCGCTCACGCTCAGCCTTGAATACCCGCTGGAACGACGTGAATATGTTCTGCGCAGTCTCAGGACGAAGATATGCCTTTACCGGGTTTCTCGCGCCTACCGAGAGACCGAACATCAATGGAAAAGTCTCAACAGGAAGGAGTAGTCCGCCGCAAGAGCTGCATTTTATTTTCTTCTCAGAGATTATCCTAGTCATCTCATCATTAGGGAGCCCTTCAACGTTAATGCCGCCGCCCTCCTGGTTTATGAGGTGGTCGGCGCGGAATACCTCATCGCATTCCTTGCAGCGCGTTATCGGATCACCGAAGTTCGCGACGTGACCGGATGCTTCAAGCACTTCCTCGCGCAGGACGTTGGATCCGTCTATCTCGACGTATCCCTCATTTCTCACGCATTCCTGTCTCCATAATTCAACAAGCTTCCTCCGAAGGCCCGCGCCCAAAGGTCCGTAATCGTAAAAACCGGAAAGCCCACCATACATCTCGCTTCCCGGAAAAAGGAATCCTCTCCTCGCGAAGAGGTCGTAAATGTCAACTGTGGTGCTGGCGGTGGCATTTGCATCGGCATTATTGTTGCTGCTCTGATTCTTGACGTGTTCTTTGGTGGTGGTGCCTGTCATCTCAATCACCTTGTGTTTTTATGAGGAAAAAATAAAAGCGTTTGCCATATCTGGCACGAATCACACCATGGAAAAGAGGCTTGTCTGGGCATCTCTTACCTGCGCGTTCGTCGGGATTCTGCTCTTGTGGCTTTTCATGCAGAGCTCTGAACCCAAATTCGCGAAAGTGAGCAGGTACTCGCTTGACGAGAATTACGGGCAGAACGTGATGTTCGAGGGAGACGTATTGTCCGTGCAGGCTGGGCTCGTGATAATAGGAACCGGTAGCGAGAGCGATTCAACGCAGGTACGTCTGCAAAACGCCAACGTCAAACCATTCGGTATTAATGCGGGAATGCTTGTCTGCGCTAGCGGCAAAGTAAGCAGCGTTGGCGGAAGCATAGGCTTGGTAGATGCATTAGTCGCGAAAGGCGAGTGCATGCCTGAGCCGGCAATTAAGTGAAGTCGTGGTGGTGATGGTGGTGCTGTGGTCATGGCATTCGAGTGGTCCATTATTCCTACATCGCTTGTGATTTTGCTTTCCGGATTCTTCATAGCGGGAACGGCTGGTGGACTTCTTCCCGGAGCGCACATGAACTCACTAGTGCTTTTCATAGGTAGCGCTGGCATCCTTACTGCGATAGGGATTGGGGTGATGCAGGCAGCTCATTCCATAAGCAGCTTGATTCCAGCGATATTCCTCGGAGCGCCGTCTGAATCCACATCGCTTGCGACTCTTCCAGCACACCGCTTGCTCTTCAAGGGAGAAGGCTACAGAGCGCTTTATCTTTCGCTTTTTGGATCAGTTCTCGGATGCATAGGCTTCATCGTGATGGCGCTTCCTGTATGGTTCTTCCTCCCGTTTCTGGAAACGACACTGGTTTCTGGAATGGGGATAATACTCTCATTCATCATCGCGTTCTCCATACTCGGTGATGCGCCTGGAAGGCGCCTGAAGGCCCTTTTTGTGTTCCTGCTTTCAGGAATTTTCGGGATGCTCGTGCTTAAGGGAAGCATTCCGCTAGAGAACAAATTATTCTGCATGCTTTCAGGAGCGTTCGGCATAGGCGGCCTCGCGTTCGCGATCATAACTGACGCAGGAAAGGGAACGCGCATCCCGGTTCAAAAGCTAAAGGTCAGTGCCTCAAGCGTGAAAACCTCATCCCTCATCATCCCGGCAGTTTGCGGCACGCTCTCAGGGCTGATTGTTGGGGTGTTGCCCGCGACCAGCACGTCGCACGCTGTATTCCTGACTCTCACACTCGCTGCACCGTTTCTCACGATGATAGGGGAGGAGGCGTACCTTATCGCGGTAGGGGCGTCACAGACCAGCAATTTTCTTTTCAGCGTCCTCACACTCAGGATTCTCGGGAAAGCAAGGAACGGAACTGTCGTTGCAATAAACAAAAGTCTTAGCGCCACAGGGGGAATTACCAATCCTCAAGTCCTGGCAATAACTGGAGCGTTTCTTTCGGCAATACTTCTCGCAGTACTGCTTGCGGGATTCGCGGCAAAGCCGCTCCTTAAGCTTGCATCCGGAGCGAACGGCTTGATCGTGAACGTCACGGTGATTGCAGCACTCATCGCAATGACTTTCATCACTTCAGGATTTTTCGGATTGCTGATTGCATTGACTTCCGCATCAATAGGAATCCTGTGCATGTCTCTTGAAGCGAGGAGAACTCACGTTTTGGGAATGCTTTTAATGCCAACATTGTTGTTCTATCTCGGGTTGTGATGACTTAGATTATTATGGACAACTCCACCAAGAAACCAGAACCAAAAAACGAGACAGGTTCCGAGCCTTCCGTGATGTTTGACGCGAGAAGAAGGCTTCGCGAGCACTTCATGCAGAAAAGGAATGAACTCACTGCCGGAGCAAAGGGTTTTTTGGCATTCTTCGCGCGCCAGAAGATCAACGGCATAATAGGAAGCATAGAGGCGGGCGCGATGTCAGATGTCGAGGACGGGAACTTCCAGAATGTGGATGCAGTGCTTGCCAAGGCAGACAAAAGGATAGAGGAAGAGACAAGGGATTTCAGGAACAAGCTCGAGTTGTTCAAGAAGAAGGAAAAAAATCAGAATAAAGAACCATCACAACCACAATCCGCGAGCCGCTGGAATTCAAGATGAAGATAGTGAAGTTCCCGGGCGCCGGCATATCCTGCAATAATTACTTGCTGAAATCCGGTGGGCACGACGGTGTTTTTGCCCTCATCGATTCGGGGTGCGATGAAAAACATCTCCTGCACAGCCTTGATGCATTAGGGGTTTCTCCAGACAAGGTTGGGATTGTGATAAGCACCCACTGCCACTTCGACCACGTATCCTGCAACGGCCTTTTCACTAACGCGAAGATAATGATTCACTCTGAGGACGCGGTTCACGTTTCAGAAAAGCACAGGACTCACGTACTCGTGCCAGTATTCCCTAAGTCTTTCACGGCACGCGTTGACAGGATGCTTTCGGACGGGGACCTGATACGCGTTGGCGGTGACGAACTCCAAGTAATCCACACTCCAGGCCACACTAAAGGAAGCGTCTGCATTCTTCATACTGGAAGCGGAACGCTATTTTCGGGCGATACGATATTCGCTCATGGCTCGATAGGAAGATGCGACCTGCCTGGAGGGGACTTGCATGCGATAAAGCAATCAATAGAACGGCTAAGGCGTGATTATGATTTTGACGCGATTCATCCAGGCCACGGTGAGAGCACGAGCCGGGACGAGGAATTCGCCTGAGTTTTCATGTCTTCAGTCCGGAAGCAGCTATCCTGCATCCTGCGCCGTTGAATAATTTTTCCTTTATCGTCACGCGGTTTTCTTCAGGAAGCATGGCGTTAACGAGGCTGATGCATGCTATCGAGTGCTGCGTGAGCCGCACGAGCGCTTCGCCTCCCTCGAGTGCAATGTAGGGGATTATCTGGTCAGATGCGTGCTCGTCAAGAAGCGGCATCAAGCCGTGAAATTCATTCAGTCTGTCGAACAACGTTCTTCCGAGCACTTCGCTTTTGATTCCGATTTCTCCCAAAACATCAAAGCCGAAATAAGATCCTGGCGTTGTGGAATAAATGAGCGCGTGGCATCCTGTGCAGTAAGTTTCGGAATAGGCTGGACAGGATTTTTCAAGCTCGAATGCGGAACCGAGTTGGTTCACGAGCGATTTGCAGAACGATGTCTTGATGCGCTCGAGAACCATTGCATCCTTAAGTTCCAGTGATGCGTGCGACGAAAGCGAAAGCCGGGTAAAGCTTTCCTGGCTAGGCGCCTGAATCGATAGTTTCCGCTCACGATTAATGCATCCGGGCTTGGGTCGTATCACTGCAGAAACCAGCGCACCGCCTTTCGGGTAATAGCCATCTCGGGTTACGGATATATCCGCGTCTATTCCAGCAAGAGGCACGAGCACGTGCTTTACGTACGAGACGGTTGGACTCCATTTTGAGGCGGTCGAGCCTCCGTGAATAGAGAATTCCACAGGCTTTTCGAAAGCATATGATGATAAGAGCAGATTCTGCAGTACGAGGCCCATGCTTCCGGCGGTTGGTATGTCAATCCGCAACTTATCCTGCTTTGGGTGAACAAGCCGAGGTGCGAAAGCCACAGTCTTAGAGCCTATGGCGAGTCCTTCTGTTTCGGCATCGAACAGCTCGGCAAGCGCTTTGATTCCAGCGATGTGCTGCGAAGCGAGCCCGGGAGTAGGACGGCTTGCCCTCACGTTTTCAAGAAGCACAGGCCTGTTAAGGCAGCACGCGAATGCGGCAGCGGTTCTCGCTATTTGTCCACCGCCAATCGAGCAGTCTATTGTAAGCAGAGACTCAGCCACGATTATTCCGGAACCTGCGGGGAAGATAAAAGTTTGCAACGAAAGAGAGGAGCTTGGGCTACTTTTTTTATTTGAGCCGCGCGCCAGACTGAACGAGGAAGCAAATGGCATCAACCACGCTAAGGATTTCCCGAGTTGCGCCGGATTTCGACCTGGAGAAGAACCTCTGTTTCAGGCCTTTCCTACTCTTTCCGCACGATGTTCCGAAAATCGGGGTGCGTTTTATGACCATGAACGCCAGAATGATTGTCACACTTGAATTGACGCAAAAGGCAGCTGGAAAACCCGTCACAATCAGCGCTAACCGCGAATTAGGTCCGGCAGCGCGCGCCATGATATCATCACGTCTTGCATACTGCACGGGAGCGCGGGAGGACTTGTCTGAAGCCCATTCATTGTGCAGAAAAGATCCTGTGCTCTCAAAGTACATTCACGACATACAAGGCCTTAGGCTTTTCAGCGCGTTCAATGACTTCGAGGGACTGCTCTGCATACTCTGCTCGCACATGGTGTCGTTCAACCAGTACAAGAAAATGATTCAGCGCGTGTACGATGCTTACGGAGGCGCATTTCCGGAACCATCAGACGTGCTCATGAATCCAAATGCATTGGATGAATGCGGCCTCGGCTATCGCGGGGATTATGTCATCAACGCTGCGAAAAAATTTGAAAAAGGATTCGTGATCAATGACGTCCGCGAAGTGCACGGTGTGGGAGAGTACTCCGAGAACATTTTCCGCCTCTTCCAGATGCGTGATTACGCTTCATTCTATGAAGACTCACTCACAGCGAGGATAGCAAAGGACTATTACGGAACGGATGCCGCGGGACTGAAGCAATTGTGGGGTCGGAAATGGTGCGGACTGCTCGAGGTATTCGCCCAGAAGTTCATTAACGACCAGAAACCGGCTTGAAATGCGCGCACGGATAACCTGAAAGACGGGAAACGCGCCTGACTTCGCAAGCCTTATAAGAATAAGGCATTTCTGTCATATACGAAAGATAACCATACCTCATGATAAAAACAAGTATGGAAGAGCACGTTTCCGATATAGAAAGCTTCAGCGGCTTGACTGTCGATGAGGCTTCACGCAGGTTAAAGAGAGACGGTTTCAACGAGCTTCCTTCAGCGAAGAAACGAACTGTTTTCGGCATAGCGCTTGAAGTGATCAAGGAACCGATGTTCATACTCCTCATAGCCTGCGGAATAATTTATTTCCTTCTAGGGGACTTGCACGGCGCAATCATGCTTTGCTGTTTCGTGTTCGTGGTCATAGGCATAACGATATACCAGGAACAGAAAGTGATGCGCGCGCTTGAAGCATTACAGAAGCTTTCAAGCCCCCGCGCGCTCGTGATCCGTGATGGGGAGGCGAAACGGATTCCGGGAAGGGACGTTGTGCGCGGCGACATAGTGGTGCTCGTCGAAGGGGACAGGGTTCCGGCCGATGCCATAGTCATTTCATGCACCAATCTCCTGATTGATGAATCGCTGCTCACCGGGGAATCCGTTCCCGTGAGGAAGGTCGCGTGCGCAGAAAAAAACGCAGCGCCTAGCAGGCCCGGAGGGGATGATCTCCCGTTCGTCTATTCAAGCACTCTCGTTGTGGAGGGACGCGGTTTTGTAGAAGTAAAAGAAACAGGAGCCAAGACCGAAATAGGGAAGATCGGGAGAGTGCTCCAGACGCTCGAACCTGAAGAGACGCCCTTGCAGAAGGAAACAAAGAAGCTAGTCATGCTGTTCGCGCTTTTCGGCCTACTTGTGTGCGCGCTCATAATAGTATTGTACGGATTCAGCCGAGGCAGTTGGTTGAACGGATTTCTCGCAGGACTCACACTCGCAATGGCATTGATTCCCGAAGAGATACCCGTGGTACTCACTATTTTCCTGGCGCTCGGCGCTTGGCGCATGTCGCAAAGGCAGGTACTCACGCGCAGGCTGCATGCGATAGACACATTGGGATCGACAACGACCCTGTGCGTTGACAAGACAGGAACGCTTACGATGAACCGCATGACCGTGAAAAAATTATTCTCCGGAAAGAAATTCGTCTCGATAGAACGGCAGTTAAGGACTCTTTCTGAAGAATTCCACGAAATACTCGAATTCTCTATTCTCGCAAGCCAGCGGGACTCGTTCGATCCGATGGAGCGTGCGCTGAACGACTTAGGAAAACAGATGTTAGCTCATACCGAACACTTGCATGACCGATGGGTTCTCACGCGCGAATACGTACTCTCAAAAAAGATGCGGGCGCTATCGCACGTCTGGAAATCAAGCGACGGACGGGACTTCGTTGTCGCGGCAAAAGGCGCTCCAGAGGACATATTTGACTTGTGCCATCTCAATTCCCGAATGAAGGAAGAACTGCACGCTCGCGTCCATGAGATGGCGAACGAAGGATTGAGAGTTCTCGGAGTCGCAAGAGCAAACTACAAGGAGAAGGACTTGCCTCAGGACCAGCACGATTTCGAATTCCAATTCGTGGGCCTGGTGGGATTCGAGGACCCGATCAGGCCTAACGTCGCCAAATCAGTCAGTGAATGCTATGATGCAGGCATACGCGTCATAATGATCACTGGGGACTATCCGGTTACTGCGCAACAGATCGCGAAGCAGGCAGGCATAACTTCCTGTGATGAGGTGATAACCGGTGCGGAGCTCGAGAAGATGAGTGATGTCGAGCTTCGAAGACGAATAAAGACAACGAGTGTTTTCGCGAGAGTACTGCCTGAACAGAAACTTCACATAGTGAACGCGCTCAAGGCCAATGGGGAAGTGGTACTTATGACTGGTGATGGGGTCAACGACGCGCCAGCACTGAAGGCAGCACACATTGGTATTGCTATGGGACAGCGCGGAACCGAGGTCGCGCGCGAGGTTTCATCACTCGTATTGCTTGATGATGATTTCTCGTCAATAGTCCAGGCAGTGAAGACTGGAAGACGGATATTCGACAATCTCAAGAAGGCGATGGCGTACATATTTGCGATCCACGTTCCGATAGCGGGTCTCGCGATACTGCCTGTGCTTTTCAAGTGGCCTTTGATTCTCTTCCCTGCGCATATCGCTTTCCTTGAACTGATCATAGACCCGGTCTGTTCCACTGTTTTCGAGGCAGAACCTGAGGAGAATGACGTGATGAAGCGGCCTCCAAAAAAGCTTAACGAACCGTTTTTTGACGGCAAGATGATAATCCTGAGCATAATGCAGGGGATAGTCGTGCTTATGGCCGTGGTCGCGGTTTACAGAATCGCATTCATGCTTAATCAGACTGAAGAGCAGGCACGCGCACTGGCATTCGCGTCGCTTGTCGTTGCGAATATCGCGCTCATATTCACCAACAGGTCATGGAGCAGGACCGTCTGGAAAATGTTCGGGACTCCGAACGAGGCATTATGGATTGTCTCTTGCGCCGCAATACTATGCCTTCTTGCGACGCTTTATGTACCGTTCGTGATGTCGATATTCAAGTTCGGGCCTTTGGGATTTGATGATTTCGTGATATGCATTACTGCGGGTGTTGCGAGCATACTGTGGTTCGAGGTCCTGAAATTCTTGAAAAACCGTGCCATTAACCACAGCCATTGAATGCGTGAGTGAAATCACGGAATCAGGCCACGGCATCGTTTCAAGGCGCGTGTAAGGCAAAAAATGTATAAACAAAAAACCGTTTCAGCGCAAATGGTGACGCCATAACAAACATGAAAGACAAGAACTTATTGATGATTCCGGGACCGGTGCAGGTAGATCCCGCGGTATTGCACAAGATGGGGGTCGAGATGTTCAGCCACCGAAGCCACGAGTACGAGACGCTTCAGGCTGACGTGTGCGCGGGACTGCAGAAGATACTCAAGACCAACGGGAACGTATTCGTGATAACCGGCTCAGGCACTGCTGCAATAGAGTTCATGGTAAGCAACCTTGTCGCGTCCGGCGAGAAGGTAGTCTGCTGCGTTAACGGCGTTTTCGGAAAAAGGCTCTCAGAGTGCGTGAAGGCATTCGGAGGGGACATGACAGTAATCGAGAGTCCTGCAGGCTCAGGAATAGATTTGAATGGTCTCAAGAATGCAGTAAAAGGCGGTGATGTAAAGATCATCGCATGCGTACTCAACGAGACATCTACGGGAGTATTCAACCAGATAGTCGAGGTTTCGAGGATAGCGAAATCGGTTGGGGCGCTTCTTTTGGTGGATGACGTTTCAGGAATAGGCAATCCGTTCGCCATGGATGAAGTGGGTATTGATGCCATTGCGACCGCGACACAAAAAGCCATTGGCGCTCCACCCGGTCTCGCATTCGCGATATTCAATGAGAAAGCGATGGAGAAAGCGAGAAAGACTCCTCACATGAATTTCTACTTCAACTTCGAGACTTTCGAGAAGTTCGCCAAGAAGAACCAGACGCCATACACACCTCCTATAAGCATCCTGCTCGCAACGAAGAAATCAACAGAGCTCATTCTCGCTGAGGGAGTTGACGCATTCATAGAGAGGCACAGGAAATGCGCCAGATGCACCAGGGCCGCCATGAACGCGTTAGGCTTCAGGCTGTTTGCGGACCCTGCAGTCGCTTCGAACTGCGTAACTTCAGTCGCTTGTGATTTCTCAGTCGAACTCGTCACGAAAATGAAACAGGACTACAAAGTCCAGATAGCAAACGGCCAGGACGAGCTTAAAGGAAAAATATTCAGAATAGGCCACATGGGGCCAGTGGACTGGAAGGACTTGCTTCTCACAGTCGCCGCAGTGGAAATGGCTCTCTTCGACTTGAAAGGAGAAGACAAGATCGGAGTCGGAACCAATGCGTTCATGAGGGAGTGGCTTAAGCGCTGAGGCGCTGAGGCGCCGATGGGCTGAGGAAGTGACAGTAGAACATGAATTCGGGAAAACTGAGGGTAATAGTCTGCGACCCATTGGAAGCAGAAGTACTTGACGAACTTAAAGTAAGCTTTGAAGTCGAGGTAATCGACGGCTCTTCAGAAGACGAATTGTGCCGGAAGATATGCGATGCGGACGCGGTAATAGTGAGAAGCAGGACGAAAATAACCAGGAAGGTATTGGAGTCGGCTCACAGATTGAAAGCAATAGGAAGGCCTGGAGTAGGCCTTGACAACGTGGACGCGGACGCCGCACGCGAGAAAGGAATCAAGGTATTCAACAGTCCGGAAGCATCCACCGCAGCAGTTGCCGAGTACGTCTGCGGTGCCATGATATGCGTTGCGAGAAAGCTCAACTTCGCTGACCGAAAGATGCGCGGAGGAATCTGGGCGAAGAAGGAATGCATGGGCAGAAACATTGAGGAGACAACTCTAGGCATCATCGGTTTCGGGAGGATAGGAAAGCGTGTCGGCGCGTTCGGAAAGGCACTCGGAATGCATGTGGTCGCATATGACGCTTTCGCTGACGATAAGATGCGAACCGAAGCGGGAACACAAGGTATCACGATGCGTGATTCGGTCATGGAAATACTGAAAGAAAGCGATTTCATCACCCTTCATGTTCCATTGACTGATGAAACAAGGCACATGATAAGCGCAAGGGCGCTCGCCATGATGAGGAATGGAGCGATAATCGTTAACGCGTCCAGGGGTGGAGTGATCGATGAGGACGCATTATCCGATGCATTGTCTTCAGGAAAGATTGGCGGCGCAGCGCTTGATGTTTTCGAGAAAGAGCCTTACTCTGGAAAACTCACTGCACTTGACAATGTTCTTCTGACACCGCACATCGGGGGAAACACCACTGACGCGCAGCTTGCTGCAGGAATGATGATAGTCGAGAAGCTGCGTGCGGCGCTGAAATAAACTGCCACCATTTATGGGCTAGTGCGATAGTTTCCTAGAATTGCCTGAATCCCAACTCGAACGCTTTCAGGTTAACGTCTAAGAGCGGCTTCGGAACGAGTTGCCTTAATTGTTCCTCAACGCAGTCTCTGCTTATTTCCGGAATCCTTTTGGAACCAATGAACAGTCCGAGCATAACCATGTTTTCGGTGACTGGATTCCCGGCTGACGCTGCAAGGCTCGATGCGTTTACAGTACGCAATTCGCCCGCGTGACTTCTCAAGACACTTATTATCGCGTCAATGGGCGGATACTCCTCGTATCTCGCATGATGCACAGGTGACTGGATGGATGAAGTGTTGACGAGTATGAGTGATTCGTTTTTCTTGATTAGCCGAAGGCAACGTAGCGTTTCAGCAGGCTCGAATCCAACGAGCACGTCACCGCATCCTGCAGGGACTATCACGCCCACTCGCTTCACATCGTCGTTCCCGATCCTCACGTGGCTCGTGACTGATCCGCCGCGCTGTGCCAGGCCATGGGATTCCCCGACCTTGACTTGGAGGCCTGACTTGACTGCGCTCCTTGTGAGCACGCGGGTGACAAGTACTATGCCGCTTCCGCCGACACCGGTGAGCACTATGTTGTGAATCATTGCGTAATCATATCACCACCCATTTAATGGCGCCGCGGGTGCATACCTGGGCGCAGATCCCGCAGCCGTTGCAGTATTTGGTGTTTATCACTATCTTGGTTTTTCCATCATTAATACCACCGCGACGCTTTGACGGCTGGACAGTTTCGATCGCAGGACAACCCAGTTCGGTAAGGCACTGCATGCAGGAGTTGCATTTCTTGTCATCAATCTTGTACGCTCGGGGAATCCTTCTTTCAGGGCTTCCTCCTCGTTTTCGTTTTTCCCGGACCACGCATGGACGCCGTGATATTATGACTGCAGGTTTGCTGTTTGATTTGAGCGCGTCACGCACCGCGTGCTCCACTGCACGGACGTTGTAGGCGTCCACTACGCGCACGTTCTGGACTCCGCATGAGCGGACGAGATTTTCAATGCTTATTTTCGGGGTGTGATTGCCCATGAGGTCGATTCCTGTCCCGTGGCGCGGCTGATGGCCAGTCATGGCTATCGTGTCATTGTCGAGAATCACTACCGCGATTTTCGCGTTCTCGCATACGGCGTTAACGAGTGCAGGTATTCCTGCGTGAATGAAAGTCCCGTCTCCTATCACTGCGACTACTGGTTCTTTCACTCCAGCCTGGGCGAAGCCCGCTGCCATTGAAATGCTTGCGCCCATGCAAATGCAGGTATCCATGGCTGAAAGCGGGGGAAGCGCTCCCTGATTGTAGCAGCCCCGGTCCCCAACTATTATTCCGATGCGTTTCCTCCCGCCTTTTGCTTTCTTGTAGAGTGCGCGTTTTATTCCGTAAAAAGTGCCTCTATGGGGGCAGCCTGCGCACAAGGCAGGCGTTCGGTCTTTCCCTTTGATTATTTCTTCAGGAAACAATTCCTTTGGGAACGAGATTCCTGCAAAATTCGAGAGCGCATTCTTGACTATGTCTGCATCGTATTCTCCGGTTCGCTGAAGTACACTGGAACGATTGTCGTTGTTATTGTTGTTGTTTCCTGGAGGAATCTTTCCGTAAACACGAATATTGGCGTTAGCGCCTTCCTGTTTCTGTTGGATTATGGACCTGATTTCGGTTTCAACTATCGGTTCAAGCTCCTCGAGTACTATCAATGTCTCGACTCCTTCGAGGAATGAGCGCACTAGTTCTGAAGGGAGTGGCCACGTTGTTGACAAGTTGAGCACCTTAAATTCTGACTCGGAGGCTTTAGCCTCGAACAGCGCTTCCGAAACGTAGTTCTGCACTATCCCGCACGCTATTATTCCGATAGTCCCGTGGCCCCAAATGCTGTTCAGTTTAGACTTGGATAGCATGACTGATGCCGCGTTCTGTTTTTCCTCAAGTTTCTTGTGGAGGATTCGGGAATTAGATGCTATAGTCACATAACGCTTCCAGTCCTTCCTGAATCTCGCATGTCTGTTGAATGCCGCGATGCAGTCCTTTGACTTTCGTGGAACAGTGACGTCGAAGAGTGCGTGTGAAATCCTGGGCGTTATCCTGATTATGACTGGAAGCTTAAGCGCCTCGCTCGTGTCGAATGCCTCGCGCACGGCCGAAAAACAACTCTCGCCGTCTTTTGGTTCTATGCATGGCACTTTGCACAGTGCCGCGATCCTGCGGCTGTCCTCTGCGTTCTGGGAACTGAACTGTGCTGGATCATCCGCAGTCACTATTACGCATCCGCCGTTAACTCCTGTGTATGCTATGACGGTCAATGGGTCGGTCACGAGATTAAGGCCCAGTGTTTTCATAACGGTAAGCGAGCGCAGTCCGGCAATGCTTGCCGCAGCAGATGTTTCGAAAGCTATCTTCTCGTTTACGCTCCACTCAATCCGCACTTTCTTCTGCAGGGCTTTTGACTTGGATGCCTTGACTCGTGCTGCCGCTTCCGACACTATGGTCGTTGCAGGTGTTCCAGGATAGCCTGTTATCATCCGGCTGCCGCAGGCGAGTGCCGCCCTGGCTATGCATTGGTTGCCTGTGAGGACGTCCCTGACTGCGGTCGTGGTCGAAGCTGATGTTGATGCCTTCTTGCGAGTCTTCTTGCGAGCCGTCTTGCGAGCCAAATGCCCTTTCATACCCACAATGGCAAGGACTAGCAGTGTCTTAAATAAGTTGCTGTAACGCGATTAGGCGATTGACGAAGTGCGTTGGTGGATTTATAAACTCAAGGAACCGAATAAAAACACACAACCATGAACGCCAAGATTGCCAGTTCCTTCACCACGAAAACGGGCGCAGCAGTAGCGGTCGCTCTTTTAGTCATCTGCATGGTGGTGGTGGTCCTCGTTAACGCATGCGTAATTCTCTCAGCCTCACCAGCGTTCGCCACCGCATCCGATGCCGTAAGGGTGATGATTAATCAATCAAAAATCAATCTCGTCGCAGTCGATACCGCAGGGGAGGGAGTCATGACTTCGCTTGACGTCACGATTCAGGACGGGCAAGGCAGGGTGCTTGTTGCAGCAGAGCCGCTCATAGGAATAGATACGCAGACTTCGGAAAAAACTGCAGTGAGTGTCGCGGAAAGGCTTTTAGGAGTGAACTTGAGCGGCAAGGACGTGATATTCACCATAAATGCGTCCGCACCGCTTGTTGACGGTCCATCAGCAGGTGCCGCCATGACTGTGGCGGTATTCAGCGCCATGACAGGCAACACTCCGAATCCTGACATGATAATAACGGGAACTATTGAGGACGACGGCACTGTCGGCATGGTCGGAAAAATAATGCAGAAAGCCAAGGCAGTAGCTGATTACGGCTTCTCGACAATGCTTATACCCCAGGGGGGTTCCATACAGGCGAGTGATATTGGAGAACTCGGAAGTAATAATGCGACAACAGAGCAGCTAGTCCTTAACGTGAGCGAGTACGCTCACAAGAACTGGAATCTGACTCTTGTCGAGGTAGGGAACATAAGCGAAGTCCTGGAACTCATGCTCGGAGATGAAGGATTGAACTTATCAAAACCGCAAAACCTGCTGGCGAATGCGGAACACGTCGAGGTGCTTGAGCTTCCTAACCTTAACGACAGCGTCAACTGGGTAAAGGAAAAGAGCATTGCCGGGCTTTCCAAAAAAATGCTTGCACGCGCTAACGCCACACTAGAGAACGTCTCACGCGCGCTTCCGCTTCAGAATACGAGCACGCTCAAAGCAGACCTGGATGAAGCTTACTCCCTGTTCGGAAAAGGCTATTTCTACTCCGCAGCGAATGAGGCATTCCTTACTGCGGTGAGTGCTAAGGAATCATACGTCGACGAAAAAGTCCTATTATCCGAGATAGAGCGCTTGAAGAACGAGACGTACTGGATCAAGAATTTCGACCATTACACATCTTCCAACATTCAGGCTGTTGCCGCTGCACAGCAGAGACTGCTATGGGCTGAGGTATATTCCAACCAGAGTGCGAATGCGACAGTTCCTGAAGAGTTGGCCGCTGCAAGCGAGTGGCTCGCTGCATGCAAGGACATAATATCGGAGTCGCAACTCGCTCAGAATGCTACTTCCGACGAACTGGCTTCCGGAACGATAAGCGCAAGCACAATTGACGCAACAGCGAGGAAGGAAGTGGAGGATGCCTACTCCGAGGTCAAAATCGCGTCCCTGCTTGGAGGAGTCCATGCAAGAATGGCGCAGCGATCTCTCTATTTCGCTCTCAAATCGCTCGATGAAGGGCTTCCTGCAGCAGCAGTCTATAACGCGATAGACGCGAAAGCGTACGCGGCTACAGCAACCAGTGCGGGAACGCTAGGCAAGACCCTGGAAAAAGCCGAATTGGTGCGTGAGAGCGTCACAGTTGAATCCCCCTGGGCGGTAAGCTACATGAGGCACTCGCTTTATCTCGACAGGAAGGCGAGGGAGGAGCAATCGCTAGAGGGAGCGAAGGACTCATTGTACATGGCTGTTCGCGCAATGCTGGTAGAACAAGTATTCAGCGAGCGCGGGGAAAATGCGTGGGAGCAGTCAAACGCCATAACCGATGAGACTGTGAAAAAATACTTGGACCCGCTTAAGGAGTTGGGAAAATCCTGCAACATAGTGATCAGCAAGCCCGGGTCCGAATCATTACTTCACAATCCGCTCGTGATCGCTTCGGTAGTACTCCTTTCAGGATGCATAGTGCTTCTCACGTTCGAGAATGCGGCACTCCGCTTCCCTAAGAAACAAGAACCGGAAAAGAATAAAGGGCTCCTTGCAGTAACAGCGAAAGCACAACAATCAAAAAGAAGCATAAGCAGAAGCAAAAGCAGAAGTCGTCGTCATGTCCACAAGCGCTAAAATTTCACCATCCCCCACGCCGCATCATAATAAAAAAGGCGTTAGTATGGAACTACTGCAAGGTGTTTCGAAAAAGCGCGGGGCGGCATACCTAGTGCTCATCGATCCCCAAAAAAGCACTAGTGAGCGTGCCGGAATGATTTCAGCAATTGCCGAGCGGAACGGCGCTGATGCGATATTGGTAGGGGGAAGCGGCGGCACAAGCCGTTCAAGGCTCGATTCAGTGGTTAGGTCCGCAAAGAAATATGGCGGCGGACTTCCAGTCATAATATTTCCTGGAAGCGCTGAACAAGTATCAACGCGTGCCGATGCGATCATGTTCATGAGTCTTGCAAGCTCGCGCAACCCGAAATACCTCATAGGCGAGCAGGTGAGGGCAGCGAAGCGCATATGGAGAAGCGGCCTTGAAGTTATACCGACTGGCTATCTCCTTGTGCGTGCCGGGAGCGAAAAAAACCGAAAGAAGTCATCAGTTGAAGCAAGAACTGGAGCTCGGCCCATTAAAGGAGTGAAAGATGTTCTCGCACACGCGCTCGCATGCAAGTATTTGGGATTCAGGGCCCTGTATCTCGAGGCAGGAAGCGGTTCGGAAAAGCCGATTCCCGAAGGAATAGTAAGAAGCGTTAAGGAAGCGACAGGACTCCCGCTTTTTGTGGGAGGAGGCGTTAGGACTCCAACGCAGGCAAGACTGCTCGCGAGAGCAGGAGGGGACTTCATAGTCACTGGCAACATACTCGAGGGCAAGAGCCCGGAAAGCGTGAAAACGATAATAAGAGGTATCTCGAGAGCAGTGCATTACAAGGACGGTGGACGCCTAAAGAAGTGACGACGAATAAAAGAAGGAAAAAGCCCCCGTTTGTCGTCGCAATAACCGGAACACCCGGAACCGGAAAGACTACGATAAGCAATGCAGTTTCCAAAAAGCTCGATTTCGCGCACGTTGACGTATCCAGCATAATCAAGTCAGACGTGAAAAGATATGGACTAGGCTGGGACGATGAAAGGAAAACCATCATCGCAAACATCCCGGAAACGCGGAAGAAAGTGCTGGCGCTCATACGCAAGAACGAATACAAAAGAAAGGGATTCGTGATTGACGGGCACTTCTCGCCTGAAGTGTGCAAGCCGGACCTAGTGATCGTGCTTCGGTGTCCTCCGAAAAAACTTTACAAAAGGCTCAAGACTCGGAAAAACTACGCTGAGAGGAGCGTGAAAGAAAACGTTGAAGCCGAATGCATCGATTCATGCTTCGTCCATGCTCAACAATCAACCAGTAAGGCTGCGTGCATAATTGAGATCGAGACTAGCGGAACAGTGAGGGGCGACTCGGAAAAAGTGATTCACGCAATCAAATCATTCATGATCCACAACCACCGCAATCAGCGCTTCGCTTCAAGTTCTGCGGGAAGAACTGAAAAGACCGCGATGCGCTCTAAGTTCGATTACAGCGATGAATGCATAATAGCGGTCTAAGCCTGCCGCTTGTCGGTGGTGGTGGTAGATGTTGTCGCGGAATCGAAGAACTGCTTATTACTGTTCACCAGCATCTGCGCTGCTATGACGTGCGAGCAGTAGGGAGACGTCTTGAGTGACGCCCACTTGCAGTCGCACAACCATTTTGCGGAATCCATTCGGTAAATCACTGAATAAGAAGCGTCTGAGCTTCGGACCTCGAAGTAGAGGCTCCCGCCAGCCCGTCCCTTGAAGGAGACGCATCCGTTTCGGTAGAACTGCTCTGCTTTATTCCTGACTGGTCCTGCGAGCCGCTCTATTTCGGAAGAGGAAAGAGTCGAAATCCCGTGCTTCGGCTTCATCGTCTTCGATGATGCTGATGATACTGATTCTTTTTCTTCCTTGACCACGTCTTGAGATATAATGAATTGATGGCGGACGGTATATTTATCTCTTGCCGGAATGTCGCCGTCTCTCAGTCCGGAGTTCCTTCCTGAGAGCTGATATTTCCTTCCCCATCCTGTCGAGCTTTTGGTGGACTAGAACGGTGCTCGGCGAGCGTGATTCGACGAGTTTCATGGATGCCTGGGGGTATCTTACGAATCTGTCCAAGACATAGCCGAGACACCATGCCATGATGAATGCAGCGGGAATGAGTACAAGGAGGAATTCCGAAATTCTCCAAGGCACTATGAGCTTCAGTTTGTCTGATGCCGCGATTATGAGGAGAGCCAGATTGAGGTACGAGAGGAATTGCGTTCCCAGATCGAAACGATACTTCTGCTCCAGGAAAAAGTTCCGAATCCTGGCGAGCCTTGATTGCGCGCCAGAAGTTGAAGCAACTACTGCCATCCGGCACCAACCACCGCAGTCCGCTCTAAAATTATGCCTTGGTCTTTACGAGAACCGCGTTCAGGGAACCGTCCTGGCCGGGCCTGGATGTTATCCGGGCATTGCCATGGTCTGTTGAGATCACTGCACCTGCAGTCAGGAATCCCCTTCTCACGTAGTGCGGGTTCGCGGTATTAGTGAGTATTCCTGTTATCTTGGAGCGCACGCATTTCTTGGTTTCCGGATCAGTCAGGTTCACGAACTGCGCGGAACCAAGCTTGTACTTGGTTTTTCCGCCTCGCGACCGGGAAGTTAGCTGTTTCTCATCACCTACTTTGGTCCGTACCCAGATGCCTCCGGTCTCATATTTCTTCTTCTTGTGATGCGGCCTGCGCATTCCGCCTGTCTTTTTCCGAAAGCTTCCAGCATGATATTGTGCCATCTTGTTGTCCCTTGACAGGACGCTTCTGATGAGCGCCTCTTTAAAAGTTTTCCGTGAGCGCGTGGATGCGGAAAAAACTCAAGGGGGGTTTCGCGTTCTCTTTCGGAAACCTTTATAAAAAAACAAGAAATCTCTTAAACCAAGCGATTGGCAGGTAATTACATAGCAATGGAAGAAACAGGAAACAGTGTTGACCGACCTCTCGATGCCCTTAACGCGGCGCGCGAGAAGAAAGTAGTAGTGGAAATCAAGGGAGGACGTACGTTCACGGGAGTGCTTAAGTCTTTCGACATTCACATAAACGTCGTAATGGACGACGCTTCAGAACTCGTTGATGGTGAAATAAAGCGGAAGCTCGGACGCACTCTAATCAGGGGAGACAGCATAATACTCGTTTCACCAGAAGTATAATTGGATAAGAAATAGATAGAAAACCGATGGGGGCTTGATCTGATACGAAATGAGCAAGGGAACACCAGCCAAGGGAAAAATGCGTGGGCGAGTAGTCCACATCCGCTGCAGAAGGTGCGGCGAGCACGCGTATCACGTCAGGAAGAAGCGCTGCTCCCATTGCGGTTACGGTGCGACCTCCAAATTGCGCACGTACAAGTGGCAGAACAAAATCCGCCTCGGCGACGCCAAAAAGTAAGCAAGCTTTTATAATAATAAATAAGCCGGAAGTGTACTCACTGGAGCTCGTGGGCCTGTAGCTCAGCATGGTTAGAGCGATTGCCTCTTAAGCAATAGGTCTAGGGTCCAAATCCCTACAGGCCCGCCATAATAAACAGTCCAGTAAGTGGAGATGCTGCAAGATTACCATGTTCGGTGGAGATGACCGTACTTCAGGACTTATGAGGCAGAACCTGCTCCAGGAGCGTGAGCATTGGGAGATGATTCTAAGGCAGGCAATAATGCGTAATGATTTTCCCTCAATGCAGCGTGCGCGCAGGATGCTTCAGGAAATAGACGCAAGGCTCGGAAGGTAAAAACTTCAAGGAGAACCTGTGCTTAATCGAGCCAGTGGAGGCAAAGATAGAGCACTAAACGGTCAAGCCCGTGCAGTACGTTGCTCCCCCATGAAACATACACGTTCTGATAGAAAATACGTTTATTTGTTCTTTTTGATTTCAATTACTTTTGAATCTGTAAACTCTATATAAGGTGTCGGTGGCAAACCAGCAAGTGTCAAATCACTATGGTAAGTTACTAATTTTCCTGAAAAAATAAGTGTATCGCCGACATTCGCCTGTACTAAATTGTCTTTTTCTTCTGCTGGAAAGAAAGCCTTAACATAAGGCATTAAATTGTATGGATAGTAGTACATCTCCATGGCCACATATTGTAAAGAAAAAGTCGCTTGATTAATTTTAGAAACACTAATAGACGTTTTAATCCGTTTGCCCTCAAACTCTTTTAATTTTTCAGATATCTGGATGTCAGTTAGCCCCTTAAATTCAGCAAATATCTGTCCCGTCGTCAGTTCTAATGTAGAATCCTCTTGAATATTTGAATTTGAAGATAATGAAGACGTCGTATTGTTTCCGCCAAAAATGTTTCCCAAAACGCCGATCCCAATAAAGATAAACAGAGTTATTGCCCACCATCGCGTATACCAAGCTTTTTTGACTTTTTCTTTTTCCGGATTAGATCCTTCTTTTGAAATTCCCTTTGCCACAATGGATTCTTTTTTCTCATTACCGCTTGACGTCATGCTGTTTATGTTCACAATGTTGCGTCTGGAAATGTATTTAAATCACTATGTTTAAACTTATGATACTTCATAAGTAGGTGTCATACATGGGAAGGGAAGCAATCGAGAAAAAAGTTATCGAATATCTGAGAAAGTGCGAGTGGCCAGTCACTACAGGGGATGTCGCTAAGGCAGCGGCTATATCATGGAATACTGCACAGGTCCACTTGATGTCCCTACAGATGAAGGGGCACGTTAAATTCAGGAAAGTCGGACGACAAAACCAGTGGTGGCTTGATAAAAGTTTCAAGAAGAATTTTGGGGATTAACCACCAGTCATGTGCTATCAAGAATGTACCATCGAGTCCAGCAGGACGAAGATGGTACTAAACGATCAAACCTTTTGAGGTTTGGTGGACTGGGCGGGAATCGAACCCACGGCCTCCGCAATGCCAATGCGGCATTCTACCGCTGAACTACCAGCCCACCCTGTAAATTCAGGATTATTATTATTCTTCTTTCTTGATTAGTTGCTCAACCAATATCCTGGTGTGTGTGGAAAGCTTGTTTGAGGCTTTTCGGAAAGCTTCCTTCACTATTTTTTCGCTTCCTGCAGGAGCCCATACCGCGAATAGTTTCGTGCCGTTTTTCACTCTTGCAGCGGTTCCTGCTGGTTTTCCGAATGCCTTGCTCATTCCGGATTGGAACCTGTCCGCTCCTGCACCTGTTGCCAGCGCGTTCTCGCGCAGTACGTGGTGCGGGAATGCATAGAATTTCATGTAAGTTCCCTCAGGCCCGAATCCTTTTACGAGGTACTGGTTTATCGTGACTCTTGCTGATTCGAGCTGGTTGTGCCTAAGCTGCATCAGCTCGGTTGCAACGAGTGTCATCTTGAGAGCGTAATCGTTTCTCATCACTCCAGTCTGGAATGTGTGGCACTTGCCTCCTGGAACTCCTCTCACGAATGATTTGCTCATCTTACGGTGCGCCTGCCTGGTGTTGGCGGGGCCGTCATAACGCCTACATGAACATGCTGGTCTTAATCCCATGGTTCGAAATCAACGAGAAAGCCACCTCTTAAGACTATTAATAAACTTTTCCCTCATCCAAAAAAATGTCGGACTCTCCGTGAAAAAGAGCGCGCAGTGCCGGCAACTCCTGCTTTTGCCTTTATTGCAGAACTTTTTTATATGAAAACGCCGCTTCCCGTCCTGATATGGCATCTATTGCGGGCAGGAAAATCACGATTCAGAATAATCAGCAGCAACATCGTCACGTTGGAAAAGGGAGGGACGAGTCGTTCCCGGCCTCAAAGCCAGCTGCGGAGTCTCTGGGTGCGGCGGCAGTCAAGAGCAAGTCTGCGTCCATAATGGGAACTGTCACCCAGCAGCTTGAACTCCTCAACAGGCACTTCCACGTTCTGGAACTACTGGTGAACAGCAGGAAGTCTCTCGGGATACTCAAGCTTTCCAAACTAGTCGGATGCCCTGCCCATCAGATACGCTACAGCCTGAGAGAGCTCGAGAACGTCGGACTCGTTGTTCCTACGACGCAGGGCGCAAAAGTTGGCGGAAACTTGGAAGAATTCACCGATACAGCAGAGACCGACTTGAAGAGGATCAATAAGCAGTTCGAGGAGCTCGGCGCGCGCATCAATGAATTGAAAAAGAAAACTGGAGGAACAGTTACTTCCAGTGACGATTTCAGGCCAGGAAATTACTAATCACTAAGTGTTGTTGTGGTGGTCTTTGAATCCGACATGTTCGAACCGTCTAAGGCTTTGTCGCGTGAAGTCGTGATTCTTGAGGGCTCACGCTCTGATCTTTCTGTCGTGGAAAAAATAATGCTGAAACGGGCTTTGGATTCTATGAAGAACGCTTATGCCCCGTACTCGCACTACAAGGTCGGAGCAGCGGTACTTGCATTGCGTGGAGACCGAGTAGAGCGTATTTTTTCAGGATGCAACGTCGAGAACGCCGCATTCTCTCCCACATCCTGTGCCGAGGTTTCAGCGATTGATGCTGCAGTAAGCAATGGCTTCAGGAAAATCAAGTCGGTATTAGTCGTGACTGATTCAAAACTGCCTGAAGCCCCGTGCGGGCGGTGCAGGCAGAAGATAATCGAGTTGGGAAAGAATGCTGAAGTCATAATGGCGTCATCGCGGAACAAAAAAATCCTTAAAGCAAAAATCAAGGACCTCCTTCCGCATCACTTCGAGTTTTTTTAGTCCCCAGCGTCAACCTGAACCTCGATTCGGAGCGTTTTTCCGATTTTTAGGCGTTTTATTAATTATTTACGAAATGCTTATAAATAGAAGTCACGTCCTTTTATAAACTTTTTTACGTGGTTGAGTGATGTTCGGAACGCATGACAAAGCTTGAGAAAGACATGGAAGGGGCTATTGAATGCCCAGAGTGCGGCGGTAAACGAATTTCCAGGGATAAGACACGAGGGGAAGTCGTATGCGCCAATTGCGGTCTTGTCATAGAAGGTGACATGGTCGACACGAGCCAGGAGTGGAGGGAATTCGACACTTCTGACTACGAGAAGAAACGGCGAGCAGGAGCTCCTGCGTCCCTCGCAAGGCATGACAAAGGGATAAGCACCGAAATCGGAATGGGTTATGCCGATATTTTCAAACTACCTGCATCGAAGAGGCCTAAATTCTTCAGACTAAAGAAATGGCAGCAGCGCATAAGCACAGCTACAGAGCGGAACCTGAAGTATGCGCTCGCCGAACTCAAAAGATACACAAGCTACCTGAACCTTCCTCCATCGGTCGAGGAAACAATAGCATTCCTTTACAGGAAAGCAGTTGCGAAAGAACTCGTAAGGGGACGGAGCATGGAGTCAGTGATTGCGGGAGCGCTTTATGCAGCATGCAGGGAGCACGGTACGCCGAGAACTCTTGACGAGATAGCTGAAGTAAGCCACGTTCCTAAACGGGAAATCGGAAGGACTTACAGGTTCCTGGCACGACAGGTGGGCCTTCGGATTCTACCGACTGACCCAATGAATTATCTTCCGAGATTCGCATCCAAGCTCTCATTGAGCGGTGCGGTAGTCACTAAGGCGATAGAAATACTCAAGAAGGCGCGCGAGAAGGAATTGACAAGCGGAAGGGGCCCGACAGGAGTTGCTGCAGCAGTTCTCTACATCGCCGCGCAAATGACTGGAGAAAAGAGAACACAGCGCCAGGTTGCTGACGTTGCTGGAGTGACAGAAGTGACAATCAGGAACCGCTACAAGGAGCTAGTGAAGGAACTAAACCTCACATCACTGCCTATTGATTAAGGGTCCGTGCAGAGATTCAAAACACGCACCACGCAAGACGAGCCAGCCCATTCATTCATGCTTTGCTTGACCAAAGACTAAGGAGTATCTTGTTGAGTTCACCTAATCCCGCGTCAGTCCTTATTCCGCGCGGATCGAAATGAGTCCTGCAAACCCTGAATCCCTGTTTGGAGAGCTCTTCAATCACTGAGGAACTCTTGGGAGGCCCTATCGAAAGCTTAGAGCATAACTCGTGCAAGTTATAGAAGAAGCCGTCTGCAAGACTCGATTCTTGAATCATCAATTCCAAGAGTTTCTCAGCCCTCAAGAAACCGCGCTCACTGCATTCATTGAGTGCCGTCTCGCAGAAAGATGCATCCCACAAGTTTCCCAGAAGAAGTGGTCCGAGAACATGAATTTTTCCACCGCACGAAGGACAAGGACCGGAAGGAGTCTCGGATTCTGAACCACCAGCGCTGTAAAAGCAGTCCCTGCAATGATGAAGGAATCCGACTTTACCTAGAGCTTCATCTGCCCTGCCGGCTCCTTCCGCGCGCTCGAAATAAATGCGATAGTAATGGTCGCTGGACTGGGAAAGGACAGGTCTCAATGCGACATCATGCCTTGCTGCCATCCTCACCGCGAAACCAGCCAGTACTCTCACTCCCACTTCATGGAAGAACGGGGTCTTGAAAGGGATGTGAGCCATGTACCTGCGTTTCGAAACCCTAGGGTAAACGCCGCATAGTGCTGCTGTGTCTGTTGCGGTTATCGCAATCATTTTTTTCGAGAAAAGGATTCCTGAATCAAGGAATGGGACCGGGCTTCCGAAAGGATCAATGTCTATGAAATCGTAGAACCGTCCCTCGTTGTAGAGCGTGCCGTTCGCGTCTCCGTGAACTATTCTCACCCTGTTTTCCACTCCGTTATCGCGCAAGTTCTGCTCTATCAAACGCACAGCTGATGGATTCTTGTCTATGAGCGTCACGTCAGTCAGTCCTTTCTCGACTGAAAGGCGTATGCCTCTGGCGCCGCATGCTGCAAGAAGGTCGCAGAACGAGAAAGTCGAGGGAACCGCGGCAACGCTTAAGTCTCTCGCGAGACTCATTCGTGGATTGTAGAATGCGAAACCGTCCTCCGGCCTGGAAACGTCAGGTACGGCAAGCCTGGTTTTTCCTTCAACAACGCTTTTTACTGGCGATGATGATGCTGTTGCACGCTCTTCTTCCATTTCCAGCATTTCCCGTGATGTTTATCCTTGGTCCTCTTGAAGCGGTCATCCAGTCCTGCAATTCCTTCGATTATTTCGTAAACCGCCGGATGAACTTTCTTTTTCCAGATCTTCTTCTGGCTGCAGATGTCCTCCCGGATATGCGTTCCGTTGTAGAATTCCTTCCTGCAGAATCTTGGAGGAAGCACTGTGTATCCCGCTTCCGAGAATATCCTCCTGCACCAGTCGTTTCCCGTTATCACGATGCCTATCTCCGGAATCATTCTCTCAACCATCTTAAGCCACTTGGAGTCGTTTCCTATATCGGGAATGGGCACGATTACCACTCTTCCTGACAGTTTCTCGGCATGAAGGCATGCTGAAATCATGCTTACTCGCTCTTCAAGCGTGAATGGGTTTTCCCTGGTGTGGCTCTTGTTCGACGAGCCTATGCCTATGACTATGTCTCCGTACTTCTTTATGGAGCGCCTGAGAAGGTCGAGGTGGCCCAGATGGAACGGCTGCCATCTGCCTACGACAAGAACTATTCTATTCTTCGCGCCCTCAGCTTTTGCCTTATTTTGTCTTGGCAATTCTAATTATAATCAAAACTCCAGAACGACACTTCCGTCTTGAGGCTTTTATGTTTTTGTTCTTTTCAATGGGAAAACCACATCAACTTATTTATTTAATGCCTAACGCCTGCATCCTGACGCCTGATGAAAACACCATTGTGCGACATCTGCAGGGCGCTCCGTAACGTATTGTGCAAGGAGTGCGAGAGGAAGCTTGACGCCGGCCTTCTTTCCGAGGCCGACGTCGCAGTAGTCCGGGCGCTCACGAGTCTGGAGTTCAGCGGGACCAGCAATGAATGTACGACACAGTCCCTCCTTGATGGAGTTGTCGTTTCCCGCGCAGTGGACTTAGGTACACGAATGGTGATATTCTCTCCTGAAGACAAGAAGGACAACGTCAAGAACCTTCGGCAGGAGCTCGAGTCATTGCTAAAAAAGAAAATCATAGTGCTTGGAGTCGTTTCCGGAAGGCCTCTTCTCGGAAAAGCTGGAAGGAATGCGCTCGATGAACTCTTAAGTCCGGTCAAACTGCATACTACACGCGCATTCAAGAATGGTAGGGAGTCAGAGAAGATAGTCATAGAACGGGCCGGACTGAAACAGCAAGGAATCGATGAGAAACGGCTAGAGAATCTAGTTAAGGAATTCCTTGAAGGAATAGAGGTGAGCTTCGCCTAAAGATGACCCGCATCGCTATAATCAAGAAGAACAAGTGCAAAGCGCCTCAGGACTGCGATTACCTCTGCAGGAAGTTCTGTCCAAGGGTTCGAACTGGGGACAAGACCATAACAGTCGATGATGAGACCCGGAAGCCAGTGATTGACGAGGCAACCTGTGTCGGATGCGGAATATGCGTCAAGAAGTGCGACTTTGAGGCCATAACCATAATCAATACTCCTCAAGAATTGGACAAGCCTATACACCAGTTTGGAGTTAATGGATTCAGGATATTCGGCCTTCCAGTACCGCAGGAAGGACAAGTCGTGGGACTCATCGGAGGAAACGGCATAGGAAAAACTACTGCTATAGAAATACTTGCAGGAAAACTCATTCCGAACTTCGGCGACACCGATAAGACTGAAGGGACAATCGATGCAGTGGTGGAGCACTTCTCGAAAACACCTCTCAGGGCTCACTTCGAGAAAATCAGGGACAACAAACTGCGGATATCCATAAAGCCGCAAAACGTTTCACTGATTTCAAAAAAGTTCGGTGAGGACACTGTTGAGGACTTCCTCAAGGCAGTGGTGGTTGCAAAGACTGAGAATCCGAAGCGGGTTAAGAAACTCTGCGAGACGCTTGACATCGGGAAGATAATGAAGACTAAAGTGAAATCGCTTTCTGGAGGAGAGCTACAGAGACTGGCAGTTGCAGCTGCGCTCTCAAAGGACGCTGACTTATACTTCATAGACGAACCATCAAGCTATCTCGACATAACCCAAAGACTCAATGCGGCGAGGGCTATACGCGCCACAGCTGATGAGGGAAAAAGCGTGGTCATTGTAGAGCACGATCTCGCGATGCTTGATTACGTCGCTGACCTCGTGCACCTGTTTTTCGGCAAGGAAGGGGCATTCGGTCTCGTATCTCTGACCAAGAACCAGAGGACTGGAATAAACGTCTACCTATCAGGCTATTCTAAGGACGAGAACATGCGCTTTAGGGATGAGGCGATAAAATTCACAGAGAAAGCTCCTGCGGAAATAGAGAGAAAAAAACAATTAGTATCGTTCAAGGACTTGAAGAAAACTCTCGGAAAATTCACTGTGGAAGCCGCATCAGGAACTATAATGCAGAAGGAAGTTATAGGAGTGGTCGGGCCGAACGGCATAGGCAAGACTACTTTCGTTCGCCTATTCTCGGGAGAACTCGAGCCGGATTCAGGAACTTTCTCGCAAAAACTCACTATATCGCACAAGCCTCAATACATAAGCCCGTCAAGGCATCTTGTGAGGAGTGTCTTGCGTGATGCGGAAAAACAGGCATCAGACATCAGTTTTGACTCCACAATCGTGGGTCCATTGGGTCTTCGGGAACTCTTGAACCACCGTCTTGACGAATTGTCAGGAGGGGAACTCCAAAGAGTCTCGATAGCAGTAGCATTATCACAGAAGGCAGACCTATACCTCATTGATGAACCCAGCGCATTCCTTGACGTAGAGCAAAGGATATCCACGACAAAAGTGATAAAACGGGTTATGGAAGCGCGAGGTAAAACCGCACTGGTCGTGGAGCACGACATACTATTCCTTGACTACCTCGCTGACAGGCTTCTCGTATTTGACGGCATTCCAACAAGACACGGTGAATGCAAAGGACCGATGAACATGCGAGACGGCATGAACAGCTTCCTCAGCAATCTCGGCATAACGATGAGAAGGGATCCAGAATCGAAAAGGCCACGAATCAACAAGACTGGATCAAAGCTTGATCAGGAGCAGAAGTCAAGCGGTAATTACTATTACCAGCCCCCTGAGTGAAGAAGGAAAAAACGTGTTTTTTTCTAGCCCGCGGCGACCATCGCGCACGTGAGCGTATTCCGCAGTCCAGGCCCTATTCCTAGTGCGATTATGAATGTCTTGACGAACAGTCCTTCATCTTCTTTAAGGCCGCTGCAAAGCCATAATGCGAGTATTATCACAACGAGCTTCAGCGCGAATACTATCCAGGGTGTCCCGAAATAGCTTATGAGCGAGCGCGAGAGCACGTGCTGCTCGCTGAATCCGTAAAACTGTATCGCGACTGATGTGCTTGTCGCCTCGAAAAGGTGCGCCGCCAGTGCCTGCTGTCCGGTGATGTCGTTCTTGATGAATTTGAAGAGCCTTGATGCGATGAATATCACGACTAGTGCCGTTGCCGCGAATATTACCGCAATCGTGAATACTGCCCAGAAGTCAAGCTTCTGGAGCAGTAGCAGGTTGAGAGCCAGCAGTACCCATCCGGAATTCCTCGCAAGGCCTGGGGATTTTCCCACTCTCTCGACTAGATAGGCGAACCAGAACAATGAGACGACCGAAAGATAGATTCCAGGGGTTACATCAAGTGGGCTTCTCCTGTAGACTCCGACATCCACAAGACTCCTTATGACGCCTCCAAGGAGCATATAGGGAAAGAATGATGTCAATAAGTGCATCATCGGAAGCTTAACCCACTTAGTAAGGCGGAACATCAAGAGTACGAACAGATAGAAGCCTACTGCAAGGACTATCGTGTTTACTGGATTATAGCCCCCTCCGTAGAGTATTGGGTCAATCAAGTACTTCTTCAGTATTGTCGGAATGACAGAAATTATTTCCACGGACTGCCACCGAGCTGGTCCAGCATTGATTTTATCTCACGCTGCATGAGGTCCACCTTGTCGTTTATCATAGTCAGGCGTTCCTCCATCCTCCCGAGGCGGTTGTCCAGTTCTTCGGAAATCTCGCCCCCTCCACCTCCAGAAGTGCCTCCGAATGCCGCCATTGGATTAGGCGGTGCCGCAATGGGTGCTTGGCTTCTCGGATCCATTGGGGGCCTTTGGGGAAGAGGTCCTTGTTGCGTGCGTGATGCGCCTGATGTCGGGGGTCTTGATGGGACTCCTTCTGAGAGTCCTGCCTCGGCAGAGTTGAATCCTGTTTTGCGCTGTGGTTTTTTATTCTTGCCTTTGAACGCGCCTTCAACCCAGTCTATGCCGTCATCTATTATAGGAATACGCCAGACCATATATCTCAGCAAACACTCTCTTAATTAGTTGGTTGGCGGGGGTTAAATAAGCTATCCCCCGGAAAACTTTAAATCCAGCGAAACCGAGTCCTCCAGATAACTGAATATAATTGAAGACATGCCTCCATAGCTCAGCGGCAGAGCGACTGCTTTGTAAGCAGTAGGTCGAGGGTCCAATCCCCTCTGGAGGCTTCCTACTCCCGGCACAGGATTTTCTGCAGTTGGTTTCGGTGCTCGTTGATCTTCCTGTTGTCAAGTCTTGAAACGAAGTCCAGTATCGTGGAATTGAATGATTCAGCTGTTCGTATCAGTTCTTTAACGTCATCTTTCGTTACCTTGAAATCAACGTAGTACTGTTTGTCTATCCGTTCCTTCTTCGCATCGGATATCTGTGAATTGTCTATCCCGAAGACTTTTGACAGGAGTATTATGGATGCCGAGTGGTTTTCGCATTTCAGGCCTACCTCGAAGAAGAGTGCTTGAACCGCGTAATACATCGAGTAGTACGTCAGGGAAACCGCTTCCTCAAGCTTGTTCTCTTTCAAGAGGAGTCTTGCGGATTCGAGATGGCTTGTGGATTTTTTGAAGTATGTTCCGCTTATGTTCTTGTTCGGCTCAACAAGGGACAGCTTGCCTTCAGTCTTTAGAACCTCAAAAAAGGCCGGTTTCCCCATAGTATGTCTCTGCTCCTTTCACTATCACGTGATTCTTCTGTATTTCCCTTATCAAGGGATTAGACGCGTCCCAGGAGCGACCGATTTTTATGTTCAGTCTCGAGTCAAGCAGTTCAAGCTCCTTCTTTAGTCTTCTGTCATCAGTGAGAACGAACAAGTCTATGTCGCTGTTTTTGTTTTCGAGTCCCTTTGCATAGCTTCCGAATATCATGGCAAGAGAGACTTTCCTGTTCGCCCACACCCGGTCTATGAGTGACCGCAGTTCCGGATGCTTCCTGACGAAGTCGGTCAATACCTGCAGTTCCGATATGAGGACGCGGTTCCTGGCTTCAGCTGTTTTTTTGATGAAGAATGACTTGTTTCTCCCTTCCTTCTTGCTGTCCACCACGTTTTCCTCCTGGAGCTCGTTAAGCCTTCTTATGATGATTGTGTGGTTCGTGCCGAGCTCTTTCGAGAGTGCCCGCGGGTGGTTCTCTTTTTTCAGCAGGGCAAGGATCACCATATTGGAAAGATTTTGTTCCATATGGAACATTCATGTTCCAATTCTATATAAAAAGTTTTCCTTGCCGGATACGGCAAAATCACGCTCAGGCACAAGGACAGATCCCTTATTATTGCAATGCTGCTTCCGTCGTTCTGCTTCGTCCATGCAGTTTGGTCGCATTTTTTTCCTTAATAACCAGAGGGAAGCGGCCTGCCGGTAATCTCGCCCGCGGTTTCAGTCACGGCAGTGAGGGGACATATCCTGGAAGACATGCCTCCATAGCTCAGCGGCAGAGCGACTGCTTTGTAAGCAGTAGGTCGAGGGTCCAATCCCCTCTGGAGGCTTTCTAATCTCGGCACGGCTCAATTCCCCTAAAAAGGCTTCATGGAAACTGGGTTTTGCAGAAAGGAGCCGGACGTTGGCTCTACACTCCTACTACGACCTTTAACCAGAGGGGCTCTGAGCTTTCCCGAAGGGACTCCCTACTAAGGGAGCAGTTAGCGAGGGGTTGCTGTGTTGCTGCTGTGTTGCACAACTCATAAATTCTCCAACGTCCACCGGGACCACCATCAATGGGGGTTGGGGAGAAATGATCCCCAATGGGTGGAAAGTGCAAAAAGAAAAGAAACTGGAAAGAAATAAACGAGAAA
>Ga0315282_10000185_pt1 | contig 126576 bp, 138 predicted proteins | sample YL17G07_20_MG_FD_203693 | JGI IMG/M metagenome (GOLD analysis project Ga0315282, IMG submission 203693) | Sediment microbial communities from Yellowstone Lake, YNP, Wyoming, USA - YL17G07_20 | ecosystem: Environmental > Aquatic > Freshwater > Lake > Sediment | place: USA: Wyoming | collected... | reverse complement strand
TACAAGGAGTTCGTTCCAATAACAGGTGCTGTAGCCAAGTTAGACACTGAACTGCCAGACGCTACTACAAGAGGTGCAAACAACCTAATCTTGGTCGGTGGACCATGCGTGAACACTCTAGTTGCTGCACTGGCAACGGATAAGTTCCCGTACACATGTGCTAACTGGCCAGGAAGAGACTTCGGTATGATAAAAGTCATAGACGATGCTTTCGCTACCGGTAAAGTGGCAGTAGTAGTTGCTGGAACACGTGCAGCTGATACTAGATTGGCAAGCTCTGTGGTACAACAGTACTCAACCAGATTGTCTGGTGTTACTGGAAGCACAGTAGAAGTAACTGGAACAACTGCATCTCCTGTAATAACTCCAGTCTAAAGGCAAAATTAGTGTAGTAGGCTAACGCCTACTGCTTTTCTTTCTTTTTTAATTCTTTAAAATCAATTAATTCTTCTAGGAAATTTTCATGGCAGGAGAATCTGTGGAAAGTGAGAATAAGACTGAAAGAAAAGCTGTAAAAATTAAAATTACCAAGAAACAAATAACTAAACTGCTGATCGGAATTTTCATAGTAGCAGCAACATTTTCATCGATAACCTATTATTATCTTAATTTTGCGCCAACAGACACAGTTGTTTTGGACGGTATTACTATTACTTTCAGGCAGAACATCAGAGAAGCAAAGAATGTTTTAGTATTTCCACCAAATGAAGATGCCATATTTAACATGCTTTTCGCCGCGTCAGTGCGCAATATAACAATAGCTTTTAAGCCAGCTAGTGAAACCGAGAATCCTTACTATATTTTACAAGAATTTGAGATTGTTAACAAACTGAAGTTTGCTTACTTACGTTACAGTAGGGATATTACTTTTAACGCAGTACCGGTTGAAGATTATTCTAACCTTAACGGTACTTATTTCAATCCTGTTATAGCTCTAATCCACCCAGTTTATGCGAATGAAACCTCTGTAAGGTTTAAGGATAACGTAATTTTCATTTCTGGCAAGACGTACAAAGATTTCGATCTTGCTACGATCAAATTTCTTATTATTGCTCTTAACATAAAGATTTAGAGTTGATCTTTGAAAAGTAAATTGAGGATTGAATGAAATGGTGCTTTGGATCGATGTAATATTACTTTCTATAGTGTTTTTAGTAATTTACACCTTGGTTTTATACTATCTGTTGCTTTTTGAGAGTCGAAAGAAACTTTACAAGAAGTCTACACTCAAAAAACTTCCGAGAGTGAGCTTGGTAATTCCTGCTTACAATGAAAGAAAATACATAATTAAAAGTTTAGAGAGGATTCTCAAAATAAACTATCCAAAAGAAAAGTTAGAAATTATCATCGTGGACGATGGTAGCACTGATGGAACTTTTGAAATTGTAAAAAAATTTGTAGATACTAAAAAACTAAAATTCATCAAAATTTTCAAAAATAAACATTCTGGTAAGGCAGGGAGTTTGAACTTTGGTGTAAAGAGAGCAAAACATGATTTTGTTGCTGTAGTTGATGCAGACAGCCATTTAACAAGAAACACATTGATCAATGCTATGAAATATTTCGACAGTGAAGATGTGGCTAGTGTAACTACGAGAATTTTGGTCGAAGGAAAAAAGACAATTTTTGAGAGATGGCAAGACATAGAGTTCAAAATCATAGCACTAATGAGAAAAATAACAGAAAGCTTAAATTTGATTTCAGTAACACCTGGACCGCTGAGCATCTATAAAAAAAACATTCTGCTTAAAGTAAGACTTTTTGATAAAAAAAATCTTACAGAAGACATAGAAATAGCATGGCGTTTGTTGAATGAAGGATATAGGATAAACATGGCTTATGATTCACTAGTCTACACTCCTTATCCGAGTAAATTTTCAAAATGGTTTAGGCAAAGGTTGAGATGGAGCATTGGTTGGATGCAAACCTTGAAAAAATATTCTGTTTATATTTTCAGGAATCATCCTGTCGGAACATATCTACTTCCTATGAATTTAGCGAGTTTAGTATTTCAAATGGTTATTTTGGGGTTGTTCCTATGCTTATCTGTGAATTGGGTAGTATCATTCTTATTCTATTTGAAAGATACAATCATTCTTGGTGCACCGATAATTTTTAGAATACCATTTATTCCAGATATATTCACTTTTTACGTACTTCTAATACTTGTTTTGAGTATTTTCATCGCTATCTATACACTAAGACAATATAAACAAAGGGTAGGTATCCTAGATTTTATATCATTTTTGATAGTCTACGTTTATTTATTTATTCCAGTCACAATCTACTCTTTAATCAAGATATTGACAGGTAAGTATTCATGGTTCACAAAATAAGGGCAAACGTAAATGTAGAAAAGAGAGATGAGAAAAAAGATACATATGTAAAAGCAGCAATAATCACTTTGTTTATATTTTTATCCGGTATCATGCTTGGAATTTTCTTGGATAATCTCCGTTTTTCAGACATAAGAGAGCAAATTTCTGGAACTGAAATTAACTATAATGATGCGATACTCCTTTCCACATTTATAGAAAAATTTAGTAAAGAAGCATGCAATACAACATTAGACACTAATCTAGAATTCAACAGCAAAATTTATGCGGAAGGTAAAAGTATAGAAGATGCTTTTAATTCAAACCGCTTCACTCCAGAATTGGAACAAGAATGGAGAAAATATATTTTGCTCCAAACACAGTTCTGGTTCAACAGCATAGAACTGAAAAAGAATTGTAATTTCAATTATAGCAATGTAGTCCATATTTTCAACTTGAATATTGAAGATCCTCAAGAAAAAGCCATAAACAAACTACAGTCAGAGATAATGCTTTCCCTTAAAGAAAAATGTGGAAACAAAATAATGTTAATTCCATTAACAGCAGATAGCAATCTTTCTGTGGTGGATGCAGTTTTGACTCAGTATAATATCACCAAGCTACCAGCGATAATAATTAACGAGAAAAAAGTATTCCAAGGATTAACTAGTTTAGATCAATTAAACGCATTTACAGGATGTTAAAAAATTCTTTTACCTATATTTGTAAATAAAGGAAATGTTTCCATATTCTGGGCATCGATAAATTATATCAAAATTATTATCTAAGATTCTAGACGTATAAGAAGTATCTATAGACAAAATGTACACGCTCTTATTGATATAGTATGTGTTGATTAAATTTCTAAGATTATCAAGAGAAAATGGATACGGATAAAAATGTGTAGCTTTCTTCGAATAGTAATACACAGTTGTTGATTCGTCTGTTATTACAAGTGAGTTGTTTGGTAAATTTTTTAAAAATTCATTTGCTTTTAAAAAACAATAATTTTTTTGATCATTAAAATTAATCTGATAAGTGTATGTTAATGAAATTAAAACTGAAATGATTAACAATAATATGGTTAAATTCAAAAACTGTTTTCTGTATTTTTTCAAAGTGTTTAAAAATAATGATGAAATTATAACTAAAGGTGCTACAATTGGTAAAATATATCTAGTTTCTTTGTGAGGTGTTATCAAAATGAAAATAAAATTTATAGAAAACCAAATAATTAAAAACAAAACTGCTGGGAGATTTCTGATTTTTTTATTAAGTATTATAAAAATCAAAGATATGATAAAGATTATAGATATTACCGATGCTCCGAAAAAAAGATATAAAAATGAAAAGTACCAAGGTTCCATTCCACCCAAATAAGAAGCTAGCCTAATACTATGAATAAAAGGTCCAAGAGGATTGTTATAAGTATTAATTCCATAAAAGAACCATGGTGAAAGAGTTAGAAAAAATAATCCGACTGATAACCATAAAAATTTGTCTTTAAGAAATAGAAGATTTTTATTTTTTATAATTAAATAAAAGATAAAAATTGGAATCATCACAATGCTAGTATAACGGGACAAAATACATAGTGCAAGAGAGAAACCAAATAAAATCTTATATTTAATTTCTCCTTTTTCAAATCCTTTCCAGAAAAATAAAGCCGTTAAAATTATGAAAAATGTAGAAAAAACATCTGTCAGAATCCTCCCGCTGAAATAGGCGTGTACAGGTAAGACTGTGAGAAATATTGCAGAATAAATGGCATTTTTTTCATTTAGCATCTCTCTTGCTAGTAAAAAAACTAAAATAACACTAGATGCTCCAATAATTGGGAGTAATAAATCAATTAGTGAATCTAGATTCAGATAAAATAAAACAGATAAAGTATAAGGCAGTAAAGGTGGTCTAAAACCTGCTTTCGGCCAATCTATAGGAACGTAATCGGACCAAAGTCTATCGAAGGAATAATCGAAAGGATTTTTACTCAAATCATAACCTAGGTTAACATAAACTGTTTCATCCCAAATTTTTACAAGAAAAGAATAGAGAAATGTTATCCTAATTATCAATGCTACTAGAAATAAAAATAATAATATTTTATTTACTCTTTTCATTTCTAATCTACCGTAAAAAAATCAAAGGAGTTTCAATTTTCCTGTAACCTTATCTATAACTTTTTCTTTTACAGGACTTATTCCCAATGTAGTTGTTGTTCCTCTCGGTAATTGTGTCAACCCTGCATCAGCCACAAGCACGCATGGGAATTTTTTCTTCTTCACCTTTTTGTAAATATCTTTCAATTCTTCTAGAGAATTTACTTTCAACACAACTTTTTTAGCTCCTTCTTCTTCCCACTTTTGTATTACATCTTCATTAACTTTCCTCAAACTACCTACAGAAGCATGCGCAACGTGAGAAGCCATCTTTCCTTTACCCCATTTCAAATCTTTTCTAACTATAATGACTTGTTTATACATTCTCATCTTACCCTAGAGTAAGTTAAAATTCAAAATAAGAATTTAACCGATGTACTCTGCTTTATTTTCTTTTTCTTCTTCTTGTTTCTTAGGGACTAATACTGGGAAGGCTAGTGGAGGTGGAAGCTGAAGCTCTTCTGAGATATCTAAAGCCAACTTCAGGCATTTTCTGAATAAAAAGTTTCTTATTTCAGCATCATTTTCAGGAGGAAGTCTTTTATTTTTCTTCCATTCCTTGAGAATATTTTTGATATCTTTCTCCGTATAAATTAAATCACCAACAAATTTCATAATCCCAACATCCGGTTTGTATTCTGATTTAAACTCAAACGAAATTCCAAGAGTCGGTTGCTTTCCAAACAAGTCTAGACTAGCCTCTTCTACTGCAGTTATATTAGAAGCTGAAGCAATGTCCATTTTCACTGTCGGATTTGGATTTTTTTTCTCTGCTGTTATACTTTTCAATGAATACCCCAATATTGGCATTAACTGACACCTCAAGATAAAATTAGTTTAGCTTTTATATCTTTATATCCTTTTACTAAACAAAGATAAAATTGTCTATGAAAACTCTGAACTTGGGCAACCTATCGGTAGAATGGCTAGGACATGACTGTTTCAAGGTTAAAAATAAGAGAATAATTTATTTCGACCCTTTTGAATTGAAAGGAAAACTTGAGCAGGCAGATTTGATTTTAATAACACATGAACACTTTGACCATTGTAGCACTGGAGACTTGAAAAAAATAATCAAAAAAGAAACGATAGTTATTGCTGCTGATATTTGTAGAAAAACTGATATCCCTATTTTGGAGGGGGGTGTTAAGAAAATCGTATACATAAAACCCAAATCAACTTTTACCATAGATGAGATAAAAATCGAGACCGTGCCTGCTTACAACACAAACAAGTTCAGATCTCCGGGAGTACCATTCCACCCCAAAGGAGAAAATAGAGTAGGATATATTCTGAATTTGGATGGGAAAAGAATTTATCATGCTGGTGACACAGACCTCATACCTGAAATGGGTAGTTTGAAAGATATTGATCTAGCCCTGCTACCAGTATCTGGAACTTATGTAATGACATCTGAAGAGGCCGTAGAAGCTGTCAAGACGATCAAACCAAAATTTGCATTACCCATGCATTATGGAGAAGTAGTTGGTAGTAGAGAAGATGCAGAAAAATTCAAGAGAATGGCAGAAAGTTTCACACAAGTCGCAATTTTAGAATAAATAAGAAAAAATCCAAATATATTTAATGCAGAGTGATGGAGCCGAGCGAGAAGTTCTTGAGGAACTTTCAAAAAAATTGCTAATGAAAAGAGATGAAATAATAAATTTCCTCCAAGGTAAGGTAGACAATCCTAAAACGACCTATGCTAACATAATAGAAAATCTTAAGGCCAAAGGATTTATCAAGCATATCTCTCCTATAGGAGAAAGTGTAGTTACAATTACTCAGAAAGGAATAAGAGAAGTTAACTTATAGAAACGTTTTTCTGTGTTTCCAACGAAAGATAGTTTATCTATACAGCCCCTTCGTCTAGTGGTCAAGGACGTCGGGCTTTGGACTTATTCAGTCTAAAGCGCTGAAAACAAGATGAGGAAGATACCCGGTAACGCCAGTTCGAATCTGGCAGGGGCTATAACTTATTAAATTCTGGTTACAAATTCTAGATAATGCTAGATAAAATTTATTTGATAATTTTGACTGCCATAGCTCCGATTTCAGAATTGAGGGGTAGCATTCCTCTCGGACTTTATCTTGGTCTGGATCCGGTCACAACTTTTTTTGTATCAGTCATCTCGAATACTCTAATATTCTTTCCGATTTATTTCGTTGTTGAACTTTTCTATGAAAAAATATTCTCGAATATAACATTCTTCAAAAAATATCTAGAAAGATCAAGAAGAATAGGAAAACCTTATGTGGACAAGTACGGTATACTAGGTCTGATGATTTTTGTTGCAGTACCACTTCCGCTGACAGGGGCATGGACAGCTACTCTTTTAGCATGGTTAATGGGAATGGATTTGAAAAAATCTTTTATCACAATTGCCCTAGGAGTTTTGGTTGCAGGATTGATTGTGATGGCTATTTCCCTCGGAGTATTCGAATTGATTTTTTAGGTTAAAAGACAAGATATTATATTGTGTATCTGAAAACTATTTTTGATAAAGCAAAGAGAGAAAAAAGAAAAAATCTTTTGGAGCATGAAGTTTACCAGATACTAAATTTTTATAGGATACCAACACCGAAATGGAAATTGGTGAAATCGAAAAAAGAAGCTGTGGAGTTCGCTGAAAAGTCCAAGTATCCTGTTGTTCTGAAGGTTGTTAGTAAAGAAATAATTCATAAGTCCGATGTAGGTGGGGTTTTTGTCGATTTACCAGATAAAATCGCTGTGGAAAGAGCTTACGATCAAATCACGAAAAATGTCAGGAAAAATGTACCGAGAGCGAAGATAGAAGGAGTTTTAGTCTATAAAATGATACAGAAAGGGAAGGAAGTTATTATAGGTGGTATGAAAGATCCTCAGTTCGGACAGACAATAATGTTCGGCTCGGGTGGAATTTTGGTGGAGTTCATAAGAGATACTGTTTTCAGAGTTTTGCCAATAACTAGGAAAAATGCTGAAGAGATGATTGATGAATCTAAAATTTCTAATCTTCTCAGGAGTTACAGAGGAACATCATCAGATGTGAATGAGATCATAAACACAATAATGAAAGTGGGAAAATTGTTGGAAGACAATCCTCAAATAAAAGAGTTTGAGATGAACCCGATAGAAGTTTTGAAAAAAGGGTTGTGCCCTGTTGATGCAAGGATAATTCTTGAGTAAAATGAAAGATTGGAAATCGCACTTCATATTCGGAAATTTTTTAATAATTCTCTTTATTTTTTTGCTTTACAATTTTGGCTATTCTCTTACAGGTTTGAGTTTGGTAATTTTAGTCTTATCAGTACAATTTACGACTCTTTTCCCTGACATAGACATGAAGAAAAGTAAAATAAGACGTACCATCTCTCTGCTGACTTCTCTCGTGATTACAACAGTATACATGATAAGTTTCAAAGACACTTGGTTTTATGGTCCTATTTATTTTGTTATACTCTATTTTTTAATGAGCTTGATACCAACAAAGCATAGAGGCATCACCCATACTTTCAAGTTTTCCATAATTTTTTCTTTGTCACTAACATTGTTGATAAATTTTATTCTTCCTTTAGTAGAGAATGATATTTTAATTTGGTTTTTCATTATATTGTCGAGCTACAACCTTCATTTACTTTTGGATAAAATCCGCTAGTTAATTTCCCAGAACAAAAAAAGAAAAGAGAAGGGAAGATTGAAATCAATGAGATGTTTTTAGAATTAGATTATCGTCTTTTCTTCTTTCTCTTCGTTGCCAAGTGCTGTTCACCTCATTTAGTTTGATATATAATATTTGTTGTACGTTAAGATAAGGTTTTGCTAAAAAAATTTTTCTCTTTTTATACAGTGAAAGACAAAATATTTTTATGAAGATAAAACTTTCTGCGACTTTTCAGGGAAAATGCGACATTTGTGGTAAAGAAAAAACAGTTTTCACAGCGGGTGACGAGGATTCTAAGAAAGCCGTTACGATTTGTAAGGATTGTGTAGAAAAACTTGGAAATATACAGACCAGCGATGTTATTGAAAAATACGGTAAAAAAGAAGAGAATGTTTTTGAAGAAGGAGTGAAAATTGAGGGCAAAAAAGTTGCGGGATAGTCCTTTATATTTTTTCGATAAAATGTCTTTTCTATGGAAGTAGATTATTCTAAAGTCCTTGATAAAGTAAAATTCTGGAAGAGTGTTGTTGAAAGTGCAAAGAACTTCACAGGTACTTCTCCTCCATCGATATTTGTCGGAAAAGCTTTCTATCCGAAAGTTTATGTTGGAATTTTAGCACCTCCTATGCACAACGAGCAGGCTGAAAATTTAGATTTTCCAGAACTTTGGTACAGGCAACGTGCAAGCATTAATCAGATCTTGAATTTTCGAGGCCAGATGATTTATTCTCGCTTCAAAACTTCTTCGATAAAAATACCCACGGGAAAACTGGTTGATGTGATTCAAGAATTAGTTATGTCAAAAAGGCCAGCAGACGTTGAAATAGAATTGAAAAACAATCCGAAGTTTAGATTCTTCTTCAGCGACTGGGTCCAGCCGATAGGCAATCCTGCACAGATTGTTCAAGCCAGGTTGGCGGAAAATCCCATTGTAGAAAGAAAAGTAGAATATATTGTCTCTGACTCTGATCTGAAGGCACAGGAAGCTGTAACAGAACTCTACAGATATGGTTTGTCTGTAAGTAGAATAGAGAAGATTTTTTCAGCAGGACTTTTGGGGTCAAGTTTTCAAAGAAAATTCGTTCCTACGAGATGGAGTATAACAGCCGTTGACAACATAATTAGTAAAAAACTAATGGAGAAAGTGAAGACTTTTCAAGAACTTGGGGAAATAAGACTGTTTCACAATGAATATTTGGGGAATCATTATGAGATTCTACTCTTGCCAGGAAATTATAATTATGAACTTTTGGAAATTTGGGATGTGAACAAACCTTATCCATCAATAGATTCTGACTATGAACCATATTGGGGAAGAAAGACTTATGCTTCAAGTACACATGGCGCGTTTTATTCAGGTAGGTTGGCCGTGTTGGAATATCTTGAAAAGATTCAGCGACAGGCAACAATTCTAATCGTGAGAGAAGTTAGGGAAGAATATTTTGCTCCAGTTGGTATCTGGCAGTTGAGAGAAACTGTAAGGGGTGCTTTCAACAAAAATTATGAAACTTTTTCCACAGCTGAAAAGGCCTTGAGAGTCATTTCAGAGAGATTAGTCACAGGAGCGAAATGGAAAAACAAAAGCAAATTGCTGAAAATCAAAAAGGAACAGAAAAGTTTGATGGCATTCTATACTTAAAATTCAAGAAAACAAATTGTGATGTAATGATAATCGATAGCTATTCTCTATCAATCCTAGCATTCATAGTACTTTTAGCTGTGATAATTTATCGCGATAGAAAAAACATAAAAATATCTAATTACGTTCTGATAACGAGAAGAAGCCGTAAAGGAATTGAAATTCTAGATAAGATGGGCAAATACAAAAAGTTTTGGAAAGTTGTCGGTTTTATAGGAATATTGACTGCGTTTTATCTGATGATAGTAGGTGTATCGAGCCTGTTCGAAGTTTCTAAAAAAATTATTACAAGTGAGATTACAGGGCCTACAGGAGGAATCATTCTACCATCTCCGACCAAATCCACTATTTTTGGCCCAGGATTCATAGGCATTCCTTTCTGGATTTGGATATTCATTCTTCCGCTCATCATGATTCCCCATGAACTTTTACATGGTATAATGTCTAGAGTTGAGAAAGTGAGAGTGAAGTCCTTTGGATTTCTTTTGTTTCTAATTTTACCTGGAGCGTTTGTCGAGCCTGATGATGAAAAAATAAAGAGACTTAAATTGGTAAACAAACTGAGAATTTTCGTTGCGGGTAGTTTTGCGAATTTTCTTGTAGCTATGCTTCTTTTCAATCCTCTGTTGAATATTGGTTTGATTCCTAATGTTGTTTGGCCTTCATTTGTATCAAATGGAGGATATATTGTAGATGTAAATAAAACCAGCCCTGCGTTCTTAGCGGGTGTACCTGTCAATGCCATTTTAACTCATATAAACGGTGAGGAACTGAAAATCGGATATACGGATTTCCTAGCAGGCACCTACTTGCCAAAAAGTCTCGAAAACAAAACGAATGAGACAATGATTTTGACTGTAAACGGAACAAATTATTCTGTGATGCCAAGTCATGTAACTACAGATAACAAAACGACTCCCTACATAGGACTGAGTATAAAACCGATTATCAAAACTAATGAGGAACTTTTTGTGACGTTCATATTTCCATTCTTCAACTGGTTGTGGCTACTCAGCCTCGGAGTTTCTATTGTGAATATCTTACCAATATATCCTCTGGACGGTGGACTGGTTGTTCAATCGATAGTAAAAAGGTTCGTCAAAAAAATGAAATATCAGAATGTAATTTTGTCATTGGTAACTACAATAACAATAGCTCTGCTAATATTCGCTATACTAGGACCTTATCTTATCAGATTGCCTCAATTTTTCTGAACTCGAAATTCCTGACAGGATAGATTTTTTTGGCCTGTTGAAGTATTCTGTTCTTCATTTCATCTGTCAACAGCTTTTGAATAAAATCTTCAAGGTTCATGCTCTCAACGAGCTCTTTCACCATTTCTTTGATTTTACTGGCAATTGCCTTCTGTATGCTACTCTTAACTCTTCTAGATAAAATTGCTATCCCTTTAACCATGATGTGTTTTCCATCTTTTGTTTTCAAGTCCTGAACTGTATCTATTCTTCTTACCCTTCTTACAACCATCCTAGAAATATAATCACGCAAGCATTCTGAGCCGTCGAACTCTGTGAAAGCTTTATTTCCTTCTATACGGGTTATCTTGAAGCTGAACTTCATATAGTATTTGCTGAAATCGTCAGAAAGTTCTACTACACTAACGTTTATCCTTCTTCCAATAATATTGCTTGCTTCAATGGCATGAGTCTTGCCTATCTCCTTCTCCCCAAAGAGTTTTGGAGCTATGATTGTGAACCACTCCTTTGCCTTAGTTTTCTTTACTACCAATCGCTTCACCCAGTAAACTATCTATAGTTTTTATGAATTCTTCTTGTTTTTCTTTTGGTATCAAGGCTCCTGCTGCTCTCATGTGGCCGCCAGCCTCTCCTTCTGTATATTTCACTACCTTTTTTAATATTTCTCCTAAATTTAAATTCGTCAATGATTGAGGCAATCTGCCAGAAACTTTTACCATATTGTTATCCGTGTCGGAAAATCCAAAAAATGCCTTGTTGACATTCAAAAATTCTGAATTTACTGCAATGGACGTTACAGTTCCTATTATTGTCTCAGGAATTCTTGTTCCACCCAAAATGAAATTTGCAAATTCGGTCTGACGAAAAATTTCCTTATTCTCCCTAAGAAGATTCAACGCATCGCTAAGCATTCTTTTATATTTTTCTAAAATATCCATAGCCTTATGTAAAGCAGAATAATCTCCTAGACAAAGTCTGAAACCTACATCAGGATTGTTCGTCCTACCACATGCGTTTATTAGTGTCCCGAATTCCTTCGTATCTTGTATCTCTTCTGGTTTTCCTGTTAGGGTATAAATTGTGCCGAAAATATCATCTATCTTTCCCTCAAAAGTGGACTTAAATCTTTCAGCTATAATGGCTGAAGCAAGTCTTTGTTGTTCCTCTAGGGTAAGATCTTTCAACGCCCTGACTTGTCCCCCTTGATTTATCGCAATTCCTATTTCAGATAAAAATTGGACTGCGTTAGATTCTGAGCCAGAAATTTCTGGTATGTAAGGGTCGAACGACAGAGCCAATGATTTGTGAATCGGTCTGCTTCTACCGTAAAACCTCAGTCCCTTAGTTGTAGAAATCTTACCGATGCTCTCTGCTTCTAAAAATATTTTCTGCGCCAAGTTTTTCAGTTCAAGTTCGTCATCCTGCTCATCTGCCATGGTACCGACAACGGCTAAATCAATCAAATCTACATTCTGTTTATTGAAAAATTTTGCAAATATGTAAGTGATTATTGATGCTGGCACTTCGTTCTCTTTATCATGTAAAAGTGGGTTTATGTGGAAAAGGTTAAAGTGTCTTTCAGAAGAAGGTTCATGATGATCCATTACAAGAATCTGGGTTTTTTCGAAAAGTTTCTTCAGGCTTGAAAGTTGGCCACTCCCAAAATCGGAAAAAATTATAAAATCTTTTTCATTAAATTTTATTTCTTCAATAGAATCTTGAGTAAGCTGTTTGAGAATTCTTAGCTGGAAATTGACTCCTTCTCTGATCAACATTTTCGAGATTATCGAGGCACTAGCTATTCCATCAGCGTCAAAGTGAGAAAATATTTTCACATTCTTTTCTTTGATAATACCTTTGGTTATTTTTGCAATTCTTTCTATCTCGTCAAGAAACAATATTCATCACTTTTGGACAAGAAGCTTGATTTTATCTGGGTCATAAATAAAGTCTTTTGGAATTTTTTTCTCTTTAGCATAGAACTTTACAAGCCTTCTTATTTTAGATTCCAAGTGTTCCAATCCTTTTTTTGATGTTTTATCTGCCTTGTTCTTTACAAGATGTTCCCTTAGATTTATTGCCTTTCTAAATAGACTTGTCAGGTCTTCTGGAAACTCTGGGTAGAACTTATTTTCGCGCATGATTTGAGAAATTGATTTGTTCATAATGACTTTAATATCAGGTATGCCATATTCATCTCTCAAAATTGTTCCTATTTTTGCAGTAGTGTATTTCTCTTTAGCCAGTTTCAAAATAAGATCTTCAATCTCCTTCTTATCGTATTTAATCCATTTAGGTACTATTTTTATTGGAGGCTTTTTGCTACCATGTTTTCCTCTTTTACGAGAATACATTCTTGCCATTTAAACGCCTTTCATATCTCTAACTAACCAGATCACAATCAGTGCTACAGTAGCAATGAAGGAAATAAAAGCACCTAGCATACTCAATATAGCTGGTATGCCTTTTGTTGTGATTACTGTCGTTCCTATTCCGAGGATGAGTAATATAACTCCGAAAAAAATAAATACTATAGAATAATTTTCCCATGTTTCGTATCTATCCTTTCCTTTCAGATTAGGTATTTTAAGCCAATTCATAGTATCAAATTATGTGTATTAAATTAATTTAAACTTTTATTTTCTCTCCATATATCTTGCTCTCTTTTCTATCTCTTTCATCTGTTTCAAAGACTCTTCAGCATTTTTATATTCTTCGCTATATCCTTCTGAAATATTTCGCCATGCAAAATCTAAAATTTTAAAGTGTGTTGAGCTGAGCGCCTCGTACAGTAGATTTAAGTCAACTCCCTGATCCTCAATCCTATTCGAGAATTCTCCTAGTCCAAAATCTATGAAAAAAATCTTTCCATCCTTCAAAATCATATTCGATGTTGTCAGATCTCCGTGAATAATCTTATTAGAGTGCAACTTACCTATGTTCCTTCCAATTTCCATACAGATTTTTTTTATATCATTTTCATTCGCTTTAGTCAGAAATTCTTTTACCCTTTCACCCTCCACAAACTCCATTATAATTTTCCTTTTATTTTCGTCGACATTTACGATTTGTGGGGTAGATACTCCGCATTTTCTCGCTTCTGTCAGGAGTTTGACTTCCTTTCGTGTCCTGGTCTTTCTTAATTCCTCATCAATCTCATCAATTCTGTATTTTTTCTTGATTCTTTCTTTGACTAGGACTTTCTTGCCTTCAAATAAATCCAGATAAATTATGCTTTCTGCACCCTGATAGAGTATTTCCATAAAATAATTCCTGTCCAGAGAATTCTTAAGCGTCTATTATACCTGACTCTGTTATCCTGAAAACACATTCCCCTTCAACTAAATGAGGAGCGTCAATCATTCTAGCAACTCTCAAGCCTTCCTTCCCTCTTCTAAGATAAATTCTTACGCTCGACATGTGAGCCAAAACATGCCCACCAACTGCTCTTATCGGATCACCGAAAAGAACAGAAGGATCGGCCATTACTTGATTTGTCACATAGACTGCTAGATTGTACGCATCTGCCAACCTCTGTAATGCATGCAGATGCTTATTCAGTTTCTGTTGCCTCTCTGCTAATTCTCCCCTTCCAACAAAATCCGCTCTAAAATGAGATGTCAGGGAATCTATAACTATGAGTTTTATATTCTTCTCTTTTATTATGTCATGTAATTTTTCTACAATTAACATCTGATGCTCAGAGTTGAACGTTCTTGTTACTAAAATATTTTTCAGAGTTTCGTCTGGATCCACCTTTAACTTTTTAGCGATTTGAATTATCCTCTCTGGACGGAATGTGTTCTCACTGTCTATGAAAGCACATCTTCCTGCCAAGCCACCTTCGTTCTTTGGCAATTGAACATTACATGCTAATTGAAATCCTAGCTGAGTCTTGCCTGAACCAAATGCACCGTATGCCTCGGTTATGGCTTGTGTTTCAACTCCTCCACCAAAAAGATTATCTAAATTTTTGCTACCTGTCGTGATTTTTGCTATGTTCAGCCTTCTCTCCATAATCTTGTCAGCAGTCTCGAATCCTATGTCCAACATTTCTCTGACTGCATTGATTATCTTTGCAGACTGCCCTTCTCCTATTTCTGCTATTGCTGCCAACTCAGAAGGAGAAGTTACTGCTATTGTCATTGGGTCAGAATAACCTACTTCTCTCAACTTTTCTGCAATTTTAATCCCGACACCAGGAATATCTTCAAGTTTTATTTCTTTTTTGGCCAAATTTTATCACCTTATCTTCGGTTCCAACTCTTCTAATAATCTCTTACTCTCGTCTAATACATTTAAAGCTTTTACTTCGCTAACTATCATTTCTAACCTGTTACCTATATTTGCTTTTCGAACTTTCCCTAGAAGTTGTATTTGCTTCCCCAGTATCTTGCTTTTTACAATTTCGTATCTTTTCTCTTGTTCTAGGCCGGCCAGTTCCTCTGCGGTTGTTTCTATGAATTTCTCTGCCAAATCCCTAAACACAACAAACCTCAGATCATCTGTGCCATCATCAATTATGCCAGACACTATTAATTTTGGAGATGCTTTCACTTCTCCGTGATTGGAGCATTTTCTTTCTGCAATCGAAGAGCCGCAGATTGAGCATGTGTTGAAAATAAACTTTCCTTTGAAAACGTGGACTACAGTACCAGATATGAGGTAATCTCCTTCTTTTAATTTTTTTATAGAAACTCTTTTACCTGGAGATAAGGAAGACATCTTACCGAGTTCTTCAACAGGAGGAAAATCCTGGAGATCCTCAATAACTTGAATGCTTCCAAACCTTCCTAGGGAAATTTCCATTTCTCCGTAAATGTTATCTTTTGCCAACCCACCCATTATTTGAACAACACTGCCTACTTGAATTGTTTTATCATCAATCATTTTAACTTGGTCGTTCCACAAAGGTATCCTGAATGATCCTGTTTCATCCCCTATGAAAATATTGCAGACTCTTCCTTTGTTACCATTTTTTTTAGAAAAATCTATTGTTGGTGATATTTTAAAAACTCTTCCAATCACATTCACGTTCCTCATTCCAGAAAAAATATTTTTTATCTGCAACCTTCTTTTATTCTCATTTATCAGATTTACTCCCATTTCCCTCGCGACTATATATGCAGCACCTTCTTGTGTTATTAACCCCGAAAGTTCATCACACTTGTTCTTTATTTTTTCTAAAAGCTCACTCCTACGTAGCTGTGATATTTTTTCCAACTCTGATAGAACTTCTTCAAAAGACACCCTTATCTACAGTTTTATAATATAGTGCTTAAAATTATATAGATGATTTTTACACGATTCGGTTTTTAGAAAAACTACACAAACCTTTTCTTGGCCATACGCACATCTTCGTCGATTATTGTTTTCCTTCCAGCATGTTTGGCTAGAGCAACTGCCTCAGTAGCTATAAGTAGAAGTTTGTCTTCCATGATTTTGGCGAATTCGTCCATGGCAGACTGAGAAACTCTCTTTGCACCAGCTTTCTTGAGTATTCTCTCAAAAGGCGATTTAGGTATAAGACCCATAATTGATTTTTCATTAGGTATAATTAAAAGTTATTGATTTTATTTTCTTCCCGTATATATAACTCAGTCAGGATTTCACTTCATATATTCTTATCTCAGGATTTGTGTAGACCAATGTGAAGTTTTGTAGTTTAGGTATGTCTAGGTCTGAAGAGCCTTGACCATTAAAGAAGAACATGTTTGTAAACAAAGAATCTCTAATTGAGGATTCCATAAATAATCCTGACTGAAAACTTGAGTCTATGAAAAATAACCCATCGATAACATTTGTCGCATTAGTCTGCCTCAGGGCTACAACTTGACCTTGCTGAGTGAAAATTGCATCTTTAATTATCATGTTTCTAACCCCAATCTGAGGAGCATTCATAACAAAAAATATTGTTTGGTTTGTCTGGACTATGCTTATCTCCATCTGAAAACCTGCAGCACAAGAATATGTCAAAGCACCTATACTTTGTGTTGCCTCTTGAGAGTAAGAGCAAGTTACATAGTTTTTACCAGTTCCACCACTACCAAAATAACTCAACCAATAATATTTTCCAATAAGATCATTGCTAGCGATGACATAAACTTTCTTAATTGGGTCACAGGCGTTTGCAGGCATTATTCCATCATATTTGTTTCTGGCTTCTTGGCATTGTTCTGGTGTGAGAAAAGTGTATTTTTTCAATATATTTATAGCCTCTGCTTCGTTATTTGTAGAAAATATTCTTCCCATGTCCTGGATCCTTATGTCGTGATTGTATGGTATGCAAACCCCAGATGGGCAGTGCGCACCATCGGCCATGACTTTCAATCCAGTATAACCTGTGATTATATGTCCTGGATCCCACCATGTAGCGACCAGTGTGTCTTTGTTTGAATTGGTTTTTAGCCAGTCCAAAGCCGCTATCCAATTTTGATCGATTTCCATTCCGGCTGAAGCATAACCAGTCTGTATAGCATCTGAGACAAACATCATCATTGATAAAAGAATAATACCGAACAAAGTTGCTACCAAAACATCTTTCTTTACATAGGCGAAGAGGTTTCCAATGACATAACCAGTAGATATTGCAGCAGCTATAGAAAACAACAATGCAAATCTTACACCAGAAAGAATCAGATAAAATGTGACCAATGCCAAAATAAACATGAAAATTTCTTCAAAATTAATCTTAACCTTTTTGTATATTTTGAAAAATACCAGTAGTGGAAGTCCGATTAGTGTAAATAAAGTCGTAGCCATGCCAATCCTGCTGGCTATAGCATAGAACCCCTCTGTTGAAAAAATGTTTATCCTTTGAAGCTCTGCAACCGATATGTTAACAAGCAGAGGTTGGAAAGATAATCCACCGAAAAATATATAAAACACTACCAAAGCTAACCCCACGATAGTACCTAAAACTCCACCTAAGACGCCACGAAAACTATACCCAGCCACAAAACCGAAAAGTGCGATAACTGTTGTGAATACTAACAGAACAACCGTACCAGCGAGTCCGGTAAAACCAAAGCCTATAAGAAGCGAAGATATCGAATTACCTAAACCTAAGAAAGTACCTATGACATTTGTAATTAAAAGTATAATCACCAACGGTTTTACCAGTGGTTTTACCTCGTCAAAAATTTTACTAAATTCAAATTTGAATTTTCTCTCATGAATCATGTTCTCCAATATTCTGAAGATAACAAACCCTGGTAATGAAAAAATGTAAAATATCTGGGGTAACCAACCACCTCCCCATGTGTATGCAAACGCCAAATTAACTAAAATTGCCAAAGCATAGAAGTAAAAATTTCTTTTTCTCAAAGCAAGAAAAATAGAATAAATTGAAAGTGGGAAAAATAAGACTACTGCTGCATCAGAGTCACAATAACCTGCCATGCTTACACTAATAAACGTTGGAGTAAGTGTTACAAACAGTGCTGTGGTCAATCCTCCCCATTTGTTAGACAGAAGTTTTCCGATTAGAAACGCTGGAATTGATACAAGTCCGACAAGTATCAAAGGTGTTAGCTTGGCAACCTCCATGAACGATATATTTTTGAATATCGAAATCGCTTGGTAGAAAAATATCATCAAATATTCTAAGCCTTGATATGCCTCGGCTGGTCTGCCGGGTGGATAGAAGCTCAAAAGATCCCATTGTGGAGTTTGAAAATTGTTATTCAAAATCTCCACAGCATGTCTGTAGTACCACCAAGGATCATAGTCTAAGATTACTGGAGAACTTAATGTTGAAAATCTTACATAGATTGAGAGAAAAATAATCAAAAGTAACAGGAGTGGCGCAACTGAGATGCTCAAAATTCTATTTAATTCAAATTTCATCTTGATGCTCTAACTCCGTATAGTTATGATAATTATTAACTGTTAAATATAATTTCTTATCTGTAAGAAGATTAATCTTAAAACTCCATAACCAAACCCTATAGACCAAGCAAATGTTCTGACAAAAAATATCGCAAGATACCAAAACATATATTTTATATTTTTCTCACTTAAGCGTATCGAATCATATAGCCATATCATCATGAGGAATATGAGTGGTATTACAGATAGTGAAAATAACATTTTTTCAAAAATACTGAAAATAAGAAGCAGTACAAAACAATGTGCTAGAAATGGTTGTAATATCATAGAAAATTTTGATATTTCATCGCCTTTTGCTCTTGATTTAAATTTTTGAAAAGAAAATAATGCTGTAAATAATGCTGTAATATATTGTTGCTTAAAAAAACCGAACCATGACGATCTGTGATAATGTAAAACTTTTGCAGATGGGATGTATTTTATTTTACCTAATTTTGATAACCTTAAAGAAAAATCCGAATCATACCCAACACGTAAACTTTCATCGAATTTTAATTTTTTTGCTATATCAGTTCTAATAACAACATTCATTGTTGGCGCTCTACTCAAATATTTTTTAAAATGTTTATATCGATCTTCAAGTTCTTTACCTAACAAATATTGTAATGTTGATACTTTTTTTGGTGAACTACAGAACCCAACAACTTCTAATACATCAGGTGAATCAGACCCTTTCATTATTTTTTTTAACCAATCTCTTGGGACGACATTATCGCTATCGATTAAAGCAACATATTTTGTGTGTATTCTTTTCAAAGCCCAATTGTATGCAACTGGTGCCCATCCTTTTAATCTGTAGAGTTTTATTTTATTGCCATATTTTCTAAGAATTTCGTAGCTGCCGTCAGTGGAATAAGCATCAACAACAAATATTTCATAATTCTTATAATCAAGATCTAAAAGAGAATCTATACACATCTTTATAGTTGAAGATGCATTTTTTAATGTTACGAGAATTGTAACTGAAGGCTCTTTCACAACATCACTTATTATTTGGAAGGTCAGACTTCTTTAAAAACATATAAATCATAAGATGAATAGCTGACCTAAATATACGAGCTATCTCATGGCGATTGAATATAACACGTTTTATAAACATTGGATTGAAGTAACATTCTCTCATGGCTTGCTTACATAAATCAACCATTTTTTGATAACTCATGTTCGGCAAACTTGGATTACCATCTTTATCGATATACCCATTTCTTTTTAACCATGTATAATATGGCGTGCACATGTAAGGTTTTGGTGGAGCAAACTGATACGTTACTATATTTAGTTTCTTGGCCCATTCTATCGTATTTCTGGCGGTTTCTTCAGTTTCTCCAGGAAGACCTATCATAAAATCACCATGAATGTCTATACCTGCATCTGTTGCCCACTTGGTAAATGTTTCTAAAGCATTCTTCGTTATACCTTTGTTCATTCTTTTCAACAAATCATCATTTCCACTTTCGTATCCAACATGTAAACAATGGCATCCTGACTCTTTCATTTTCTTCAAAATTTTTGGAGTCATTGACAAATCGCCACGTGCATAAGCAGACCAGTTGATTTTTATACCTCGTCTAATTATACCATCAGCAAGCTCTTCTGCACGAGACCCAGAAAGAGTATCATCTTGAATAAAAATTTCTTTCACAGGTGAATTTTTGGATACCCACTCAATTTCATCAAGTACATCTTCAATATCTCGAAGTATATATGATCCTTTTTTAAGTATTGTAAATGGCCAAAGACAAAATATGCATTTGCCCCAATAACACTTTCTTCCTGTGAACAAATCTATGAAAGGATACCAGAGTGAACTAACTTTATAATTTTTTATATTTAAGTGCTTTGCATAGACTTTTGTTACCCATGTTAATTCATTCAATTTATCTTGTGTTAATCTTTGTGATTTGATATGGCGTTTTTTTTGTTTACCTTCAATGATATAAAGTGATTCAAATTCAAACTCGCCTTCAATTAGATGATCGATTACTTTTTCTTTTAACATCTTTTCCGGTTCCATTGAACACCATGGACCAACTACAATTATTTTTGAGCCTGTGTATTTCTTTATTTCTTTTGCTAGAGAAACATTTTGAGAAAATCCTCTTTGTGAAATATAAATTATTGTAAAGTTTGGCTTAAAATGAATTGCCTCATCAAGAAGTCCTGCATCAGTCTTATTTTCGGCTTCAGCATCAATTAATTTGCACTCGTGCCCATTTTTTTCTAAAAGACCTGTACAATAAGCCAAGAAAATTGGATACCAATGACTTCCAGATATAGTTATGGAATCCCAGCGAGCACTGTGAATATAGTTTTTTTCAAATTGCGGATTAATCAAAAGTATTTTCATATATTTGTCTCTGGGATGTGATATCTTAGATTATAATTAACAATTTAAATATTTGATATAACAAAATTTGTGTATGATGAAATTTGATGTGTATTTGCGTGTTATACTATTAGCCTCATTAACTATAGGAATTTATTTGTCCTTACAAGATGTGAAAGTTTTAATCGATAAAATAGTTCTAGATGATTCTTTTCTGATGTTTTCAATTGCAAAAAATATCGCATCAGGTAATGGTATTACTTATAACGGAATTGATAAAACTAATGGCTTTCAACCTCTATGGACTTTCTTAATAGTGCCTGTATACATGATAACAAATGATATTTATCTTACAGTTAATCTGATTTTATTAATTTCTACTGTATTAAACACACTTACAGTTTTGTTAGTATTCAATTTTACAAAACGTATTTTCAATAGGAATACAGCTCTAGTAGCGGCAGCGCTTTACGGATTAAATCCTTTCGTAATGTTCCAAACACTAAGTGGAATGGAAATTGTTTTGTATATATTTTTGCTAATGAGTACTTTGTATTTCTACACAAAAATTTACAACAGAATTAATTTTAAAAACATGGCTGTTCTTGGAATTCTAGCCGGTTTAACTATATTGGCAAGAATGGATGGTTTATTTCTATGTATAGCTATTGGTTTGCATTTATTATGGACAAAAAGAAAGAAGTTTTTTGAAGTCCTTAAAGTTGGTGTCATTGCGGGTATAACAGCACTTCTGGTGGTAATGCCGTGGTTTCTATGGAGCTATTTGAATTTTGGTACAATAGTTCAAAGTAGTGAGATTGCACGTTATAATTTGGGGCACGGAATATTTCCGTATTCTGATCTTAAAGAACCTAAAACATTATCACAGACTTTTTCAATGATAACTGAAAATTTTATTCGAACAATAGGTTCTATTTTGAATCAATTGGGAATTTTCAGATTTGATCTTGATGTTATCACTATACTATTATGCGTTTTTATTTTTACAACCTTATTGGCATCTGTTAAATACGTGAAAAAAATGTTTGTACCAATAATATACATCATTTTACTGATATTATTCTACAATCTATACCTTTGGGGCATACAAGTCAGATACATGACTCCTATCATACCTTTGATAACTATTATGATGTCTGCTGGACTGGTTTCTATAGCAAAAAATAAAACTAAAGTTATAATAACTGTTCTTATTGTCGCATTATTTATGCTAATGATAAATGGTCTACAGCAGTGGGAACAGGGATATTTTGCATGGAGTACAGAGCTATACAAGGATGCTTTGTGGATAAAAGAAAACATAGGAGAAAATGAAAGTGTGGGTGTCTTTAGTTGTGGTATACACACGTATTTTAGTGGAAAGCATGTAGTAGACTTAGATGGAGTGGTTAATTTCAAAGCAATAGAGGCTCAAGAAAAAAAAGATGTAATAAACTACATGAAGAGTGAAAATATTTCAGTTTGGGTTGAGAGCGTATATTTCAACAAAACTGTAACAGAAAGATACGAAAAGGGGGGAAAAATCGATATATTGAAGGAAAATATATGGTATGATTTCTTAGGAGAAGATAAATTCAATCTTACTCTCATCGATCAACGAGAAGGTATTTATAAACACTTAAGAGGATATGATATGCTTGTAGTATTCTTCAAAGCAAAAATTAACTGACAAAGATGGAAAATGAATTTTATAAAAGAATTACATTTTTATTCGTTTATTTAAAATTTAATTTAAAGTTGAATAGTTTATAAGTCTAATAACATCCTTAAATAAATAAGTCAGGTTACCAATAATGGAATTACATGAAAAAGAAATAACATTTGAATTGAAACATTTAGAACTGATGTTACTTCTTATATTCTCAATAATTGTTCTTTACTTTGAGCTTCAGGTAACGTTCAGTACTCCTATTAATTTTGGTGATGAAGGATTTCATGCTCGATTGTCACAGTATATAGCCGAAAATATAGAGTACCCAACTTACTATCCATTCTGGGGGAATAATCTACAAAAGAATGGCTTCACTAGAGTGCCTCTTTGGAATATTCTTGGTGCGAGTTTCTATTTCATGTTCGGATATAGTGATGCAATATTCAGAATTTTGCCACCTTTGATATCTATTTTTACTGGATTGGTAGTTTTCATTCTTGTGAAGAAGCTCTATAATGAAAAGTTGGCTTTAATCTCGTCAATAATCGCTATAACAATACCCTCTTTCGTAACATATTCTGTTCTCTATTACACAGATATCCTGTTTACCTTTTACTTTGCCTTATTTTTTCTTGTATTTTTGCTATCTCTCAAAATCGGTAGTAGAAAATACTGGCTCTTATCTGGTGTTTTTGGATCGCTTGCATTTTTGACAAAAACTCCTGGTATAGCTGCTTACATTTTTGTTGTGCTTGTGTTTTTGTATGAACTTTTAACAGAAAAGAAGTTTTTACCTTTGCTTAAGAAATATATTCCTCTTGCTTTGATAATGATATTGATACCCAGTACATTTATCATAAGAAACTTTTACTTCTTCAAGAGTTCATGTATTTTGCCGATACCTTTTACATCTGACAGTGGTTGTAGTATAGACGACTTCCAAGAAAAATATCAGTGGGCTGGAAGGGTTGCACAGGTAGGAACTGAGGCTGGAGTTTTAGAAATGGGAATCATGAACTATCTTAACTTCGCGTATGGCAACATCTTCTTCGTGGTTCTTGGTTTCTTATGTGGTTTGATTTTTCTCTTATTGAAAAAAGAAAAAATTGATATGGTCATACTCTTGAGTATTATTTCTCTTCTTATTGTAATCTATCAAGGGCATGCCCTGTCAAGAGCAGAAGACACGGCAAGATATTCCTTGGGCTGGGTTCCGATAATAGCTCTTGTAACAAGCATGTATTTTGAAAAAATGTATGAATTTTTCAAAAGCAATTGGACGTTAGTAGGAACTTTGGCTTTGCTCTTAGTAGACATTCTTGTCTTATGGTTTTATCTTCCATTCTCTTCGATCGTAATTATTGTGGTGGGAATATCGATAATTCTTCCAGCTTTGTATTTCATAGTTAGTAAGAAGTATCAATTTGCACTAGTGATTGCATTTGCGTTCTTGCTTATTTTTTCATTCATAAATATGTTTGATAAAGTCACAACAATGGCTCAAGTGAAAGAGTTCTCTCCGCTCTTTTTCCAAGCATGTGATTGGATAAAAGAAAATACACCCAAAGACGCTCTAATATCAACAGTTTGGACTTGGAGAGCTACTTATAACTGCCAAAGAAATGCCTTTGGTATAGTACCAGATATGGCACTTAGTAATAATCTAACATACAGTCTTTCTGTTGCTAAAGAGTTAGGAATAACTCATATTTTTGTTCAGAAATTCAGCATAGATACTGAAAATAAGCATCTTTCTGAAAATTATGACTTATCTTTCGTCCAGTTTCTAGAAAGTAAACCCAATAGTTTCAATAAAATCTTTGAAAATGGTCCTCTTCTACAACAGTGTCTGCAGCAGGGTGGATGTGATGGGAATATAGTTTACTTGATCAATACAACAGGTGTTGCTTAGTGCTTTCACAAATATTTTCAGCCATAGTTGCATTCGTAGTGACCTTTTTGCTCACACCTTATGTCATAAGATACTTTAAAATCGTGAAGATCACTACAAAAGACTTACATAAAAAAGATAAACCGATCCTACCTAGTTCAGCAGGAGTGCCTGTAGCCGTTGGTATCATTATTGGTCTGCTCTTCTATGTGTTCATAGAGGTTTTTGTTTATGGAAGCTTTACTAACTCTCTTTACATTTTCGCTGCATTAACAAGTATTTTGATGATTATGTTCTCTGGTTTCATTGATGATATAAACTTTTCTCAAGTCAAAGTTGGAAAATATTCTGAAGGAAAGCGTGGGCTCAAAACTTGGCAGAAACCTTTGCTGACTTTACCAGCTGCGATACCCTTAATGGTCATCATGGCTGGAAACACAACAATGTCCATACCTTTCATTGGTTTAGTAAACTTTGGTATTTTGTACCCCCTTTTGATAATCCCTATAGGGGTTGTATGTGCTGCTAACATGGTAAACATGCTTGGTGGATTCAATGGCATTGAAGCGGGGATGGGTGCTGTCTATACTCTTGGGCTTGGTATATTTGCATATCTTAACGGTAGTATAGTTGCAGCCACAATTTCCCTTGCTTGCTTCGGTTCTTTGATAGCAATCTTGAAATATAATTTTTTCCCAGCAAAGATACTTCCTGGAGATTCATTAACCTACATTTTAGGGGCTGTTGTTGCCACTGTTGCAATACTAGGGAATATGGAAAAGGTGGCAATAATAACCATGGTTCCTTTCTTGATTCAAGGCGCCCTTAAGTTTTACTCCAAAATCAAATTGGGAAGATTTGCTTCTGACCTCGGAGTTCTTCAAAAAGATGGAACAATAAAATCAAAGTACGGTAGAAACATTTATTCGTGGACTCATTTGGTGATGCAAGGTAAATTTACAGAAAAGCAGATTGTACTGATAATGATTTTTGTACAAATTATTTTTTCCTCGCTCCCATTTTTGATGATTTTTTAATTTTTTAAACATACTTCGATAAAGTTTTTGTAAGGAATGAGACTGGTTTTCTTAGGAACTTTATTTTCTCTCCCAAGAAGTGTAGTGCCCTGATGTCCTCGCCTATGTAGAATCTCATAGGCACTAATAATGAGAGATAGATGAGACCGGCAGCCCCTAGGAGAATTATTTCCAAAATTAAATTAGAAGTTAGACTTACTGAGAAGTAAAGGAATGTAGAAGCCAGAATACTAGCTACAAAAAGTTTTGAGAAACTGTTAAATGGTAATGTGATTTTCAAAAACTTTCTTATGTAGAACAAGCTCAAGGCAAAGAGAATAATGACTGAAAGGGCATAAGCAATTGCGAGCCCCATTGCAGATAAAGACATGATAAGAGGTATTGCAAAAGCAAAAAAGGAAATTGTAGTTACTATAACTATGTTTCTATTTATTCTTGTCTTACCTATGGCGTAAATGTTTTGGAGGAAGACGTTTCCTAGGCCGTAGATTATCGAAGCCAATGCAACTACAGGGAAGAGTTGGGATGCTGGAAGATATTCAGCTCTTGAGAAAATTATGATTAATGGCTCTGAAAATATTATCAAGAAGAGTGCTATAGGTAGAGAAATCATTAGAGAATATCTGAAAACAAGATTTATTAAATAACTCTGTTTACTGCCCGATTTTTTGTCAACACAGAGCTCTGATGTTATTGGTAGTAGAGCGGAAGTCATTGTAGTCGGTATTATTGCTATTGGTATAGTAAGTATCATTGCAATGGTGAATAGTCCTGTGGCTTTTAGATTTTGTAAAATGGTTAAAAGTACGTATTGCCCGTTTAGGAAAACTATCATTGATAGATTGGTTATAAAAGCTGGTAAAGCGTAATCTGAGATAATTTTTCTAACATCAATTCTCTGAAGAGCCTTCTTTATTGGTACTGCTAAAAATCTTAATGCAGCAATTACTACAAATCCTACAAGATATCCAATCAATGGCCCGAGATACCTGAAGCCTATGATAAGAAGCGATGCCGAAAGAACTACTTTAACTGTTTGACCATATGCATCTGTAGTTAGGAATTTCCTCATATTTTGAAAACCATAAATTATCATTCCAAATTGGGTAGCAAGTGATAGTATAAGAATTATTAATCCTGTCAGAATTATGCCTTGCTCCGGTATTTTCAGTATTGGTGAAAAGTAGCCTGAAAAAAATATCAGAGTTGCACATATTATCAGGTTTGAGACAATCACTGTCTTTATAGAAAATTTTATAAGAGCATTTACCTTCCCATCTTGATGTTTTGCAAGATATTCAGGTATGAGCTTCCAAACAGCCGTATTGAGCCCTAGCAAACTTATTCCAGATAGCACAGCCGCAAGATTTAGTGATGTTGAAACCATTCCGTACTCCTCAGGTAGAAGAATTTTACCTGCCACAAGCCAATAAACAAATCCTATTAGAGTTACAACAAACCAATCTGTGAAAAGAAATACTGTATTTGATACAAGCTTTCTATTTATTGTCATTTCATCACTGGCCCTATGTCTAAAACCAAAATTTTCTTCATGTTATTAACCTAATGACTCTTTTTTATTTATTTTTATTACATTATAAGAATATGAGAAATATTTTAATTCTGGGTCATGGACCAAATCCAAAACCAAAAATTAGAGGGGTTAAAATTACAACATTGGATATGGTGAAATATCCAAGTATAGATGTGAAGTGGAATCTGGAGAAATTGCCTTTACCGTTCAAAAAGGATGAGTTTGATGAAGTATGGGCTTACCATATTATAGAACACATTTCAAAAGAAAAATATGATAAACTTATGGAAGAAATTCATAGAATAACCAAAAATGGTGGTCTTATAAAGATAAATGTTCCATTCTTTGCATTTTTCACAGCTTTTCATGCCGATCATAAAAATATTTTCACTTATACTTCTTTCAATAAATTTGAACCTTCTCATCCTCTTCATAAAGAGAAAAAAGTTGCCTTTAAAATTCAAAAAAGAAAGATAATTTTTGGTGTAAATAAATATACAAAGGTTTTTAATCCTATAGTTAATCCTATGATTAATAGTTTTCCTTTATTTTATTGTAGATTCCTTTGTTGGATTTTGCCCAGTGAAGAGTTGCAATTCGAATTAAAAACTATTAAATGAAATTATAGAAAATTCTTGGTAGAAAGAAGGTTTATTTAATTTATTTTTTTGTCCAAGAATCTAGAAATTCTTTCACAGTTTCATCGGTTTTTGGATTTTGAATCATTTTTTTCAATATTGGAGGCGTTATTGTGATTATATCAGCACCAGCAAGCATCGAGTCTACAACATCTTTCACAGATCTTATGCTTCCGATAATCAGTTTTGCATCAATTCCAGACAAAAATTTTACTGTATCTTTCACGACTTGACTTGCATCTATACCTAAGTCACCAACTCTGCCATAGAAAATACTTACATATTTTGCTCCGGCCAGTGCAGCGAGCAATGCTTGATGGGCAGACATACAAACTGTTGCATTCACAATCATTTTTTTTTCAGAAAGGATTTTCACAGCTTTTAGCCCTTCTTCAGTGACAGGAATTTTTATTACAATGTTATTATACCATCTCGAATACTTTTCACCTTCTTCAACCATCTCATTACATTTATTCGACGTCACTTCCACACTTACTGGATGTGGATAAACAAGTCTGCATATTTCTTTTATGACACTCTCATAGTTACTTATATTCCCGTCTGTTGCAAGAATTTTAGGATTTGTTGTGACACCAGAGATTATTCCCCAATTCTTAAATTCTCTTATCTCATTGATGTTTGAAGTATCGATAAATATTTTCATGTTTTCACCTCATTTATTTCATTGTAATTTTCTATCATTTTTTTCAAACAAAACACAATCATATGCTCTAACCAAAGATGAAAAGATTCTACATGTGGGGTGGAATTTTTTGGCACTACAACACATGCAGCTGCAAGTTCTTTTATAGGCCCGCCATTGAACCCGCTGAAACCAATTGTTTTTCCTTTCTTATTTGCATATTCTATAGCTCTTAAAATATTTTGAGACCACTGATCAGATTTGTCTTTACCAGAGCCACCATGAACACTGATTGCAATAACAACGTCTCCTTCGTTCATTAAATTTATCAATTGCTCAGTGTAGACATTCTCCCAACCATTGTCATTTGTTAAAGCGCTGATAACAGACATATTATCATTGAGACAAATTGCTTTAAATCTTTTTTTTCCTTCAACATTAGCTGTTTTGAAAAGATCACTACAAAAATGACTTGCTGTAGATGCAGAACCACCGTTTCCAAATAAAAATATATACTTGTTGTTCTTCCAAGCCTCAAAAAGAATGTCGATTACTTTGACAATTTCTTTTCTATCGATATTTTTTAATATATCATCTGAATGTTTGATGTAATCTTCAATAAATTTCTCTTTCATATATTTTCAACTCTCATTACTTTTACAACTTCTACAATATTTTCAACCTCAAAGGTTGGGTGCATTTTCAATTCTTTTATTCCATGTGAACCAATCAAAATAGTTTTGCATCCAATGCTCTCTCCAGAAACTATATCTATGTCATTGTCCCCAACAATCCAACAATTTTTTGGATCTAGGTTGTATTTTAAAACTCCTTTCATAATTAACCCCGGTTTTGGTTTTCTACATTCACAACCTTCATCATGTCTATGTGGACAAAGAAAAATCTCTTGAATGGGTAAATTTTTGAAAAGTTTATCATACATGTTTCTTATCTGAGCTTCTGTGACCAATCCTTTGTCAATACAAGCTTTATTCGATGCAATGAAAATATAAAATCCCATTGAGTTCAGTTTTTGTATTGTTTCCTTCGCTCCTTCAATCCATTTGAACTTTTCAATAGAATCTACATACTCTCCCCATTTAGAACTTTCACATAAAACTCCATCAACATCCAGAAAAACAGCTTTATCAGGTTCACTGCTTATGTGATTAAGTTTTTCAATTGTTCCTACTTCTCTCCAATAGTACCTATCATTGACAAAGCCAAAAATTGGAAAACCATTGTTGATTAATTTAGGAAAAATATCTTTAGAAAAGTCTAATGGTATGCCACCCTGTAAAATATCTTTTAGATTTTCACTCATCAAAAATATTGAGTCATTGGAGAAAGCATCTTGCATCACTTCTTTTGGCTTTTCGATGAAAGATTTTATCACATTGTTCGAGTCAATTTTAATAGCACTTGACAAGCTTTTTCGTTTCTCGATAACTATTGTAAGATTGCTTTTTTTAAGATTATGAAAAGTCAAAAGATCGTTGATGTTTAGATTAGTTAGTATGTCTCCAAAAAGAACAATAAGATTTTCATCAATCCATTTTTTGTTTTCATCCACTGTGAACGCACCAGCATTACCCATGGGGTTGTCTTCTATGAAATAATTAATTTTAACTCCAAATTTACTTCCATCACCAAAATAATCTATTATCTGATCATACTTGTAGTTAGCAGTGATTAGAATGTTTTTAATACCATATTTTTTCAACCATTCTATTTGATGTTGCAAGATTGGTTTTCTTTTGATTTCAATCATGGATTTTGAAATTTTGTCAGTAATTGGTCTGAGCCTGTTTCCAAAACCACCAGCAACGATTACTGCTTTCATACATTCACCAAAATTTTACTTCCAGTAAAATCGAACTTGAAGAAAAACTCTTTAAGGCCTTCTCTTGCCATATCTCTTCTTAGTTTATCTTTGTTTTGCTCGCAGTAGAACATCAAAAAACCACCACCACCTGCACCAATAAGCTTTCCACCCAATGCCCACTTCTTGCCAACATCATACCATCTATTTATAAACTCGTTACTCATTTTATCTGTCATGTTCTTTTTAATTAACCAATGCTCATGAAGAAGTTCACCAAATCTATGAGTATCGCCTTTTTTTAGAGCTTTGAAACTCTCCAAACCTATTTCTTTTATTCTGTGCATAGATTCTAGCACTTTAGAATCATCTGTTTTAATTGCTTGGTCTTGAACTAACAAAATATCTGAAGCTTTTCTCCTTATTCCTGTGTGAAATAAAAGAATGTTGTTTTCCAATTCATTAAGAATTCCATTATGAAGTTTGAGTGGTATTACTGTTACCCTTCCATTCTTGTTGATCTTAAACGCATTGATTCCACCAAAAGATGCAATGTAATGGTCTTGTTTGCCAAGATGTTCTTTCATCAATTCAACTTCTATTTTGAATGCTTCTTCGGCTAGTTTGTACTTGGATGGATTTTCGTTCTTGAAAGCATGTAAAGCATTTAACAAACCAACGGTAAAACTGCCTGAAGATCCCATGCCACTTTTACTTGGAACTTCAGCCATGCTTGTTATCTCAGTATTTTTTCCTATTTTAATCATTTTCAGAGCTTCTTTTATTATCGGATGCTCCACATCATCTGGTTTGTCAACTCTTTCTGTTTTTGAATATTTTATTAGAAAATCGTCTTCAAACATTCTATTGGCTGTGACATAAATGTACTTGTTGATGGCTGCACTCACAAAAAAACTCTCATATTTGGTGTAGTATGAAGGCAGATCGGTTCCACCACCACCGAGCGGAAGTCTTACTGGTGTTCTTGATATTATCATTAAATCCTCTCCATAATCATCAAGCCTCTAAATCTTTCCTGAAATTTTCTTTATAGCATTTCAAACAAAGTCTTATTTTTTTGTTAATTAAATTGGGTGTTACTTCAACTAGACTAGAACTCCTTTGCCCGCACTCTTGACAAAATTGATTTCTATATGCTGTAAAAATTCTAGCTTTCATATCCCACTTAAGTTAACTAAGTTAACTAAGTTAATAAAGTTTAGGAATTAGAAATTAATTTACCACTAAATGGTGACTTTTTCTAAATATTTTCTATTATCTCTAACCCATCTAACAGCAAGTCTAATTGCTTCCTCAGATTTGTATTTTGGTTTCCATCCAAGTCTTTTTATTTTATCTATGGAGAGCCATATACATTTGATATCTCCAATCCAGTTGCTCTCACCACCTGTATAAGTTATTTTTGTATCTTTCAATCCCATTTCATCAACAACTGTTTTAGCTATGGTTGTCACATCAACTATGTCTCCTGTTGCTAAGTTGTAAATATTTACTTGATCATTTGCATGTTCAATACAAAAAAGCATGGCATCAATGCAATCATTTATATGCAAATAAGATTTTCTCTGTTTTCCATTGCCTAGAACAACTAACTCATGAGGATTTTTGAGAAGCTTATATATGAAATCGTTCACTGCTCCATGTGTTCCTCTAGGACCAACAACATTTGGTGGCCTAAAAATCCATGCTTGCATGCCAAAAGTGAAGCAATAAGCTTTGATTAATTCTTCTGATGCAATCTTGGTCGCGGAATAGATTGATATGGAAAATAGAGGACTATCTTCAGGATTCTCTTTATCATTGTCACCATACAAAGCAGAAGTTGATGCGAATGCAAGTTTTTTTATGTTATTTACACGCATCGCCTCTAAAACATTGTGTGTAGCAAGATAGTTTTGTTCAATTATCATCCTGGTATCATCTCTAACATTGTATCTGATATCGGCATGAGCAGCAAGATGCCAAACAAACTCTATTTTTTCATCTCGCATAATTTTATTCAGCTGATCAAAATTTCTGGTATCTGCTTTGATGAATTTGGCTTTTTTGTTGACCCATTCAAGCCTTCCTTTTTGTAAATTGTCGACAACTACAACTTGATTTGATTCTACAAGTCTATCAACTAGATTACTGCCGATGAAACCAGCACCGCCAGTAACGAGTATTTTCAAAATTTCACCTAGTTTAAATCAATTTACACAACTATTAATATTTAGTCAACTTTTAGTAATTTAGAAATGCGAAGTAGGTATGAGTAAATGAATAATTCAACAGTCTCTGTGATTGGTCTTTGGCATTTAGGTTGTGTAAATTCTGTTGGATTCTGTGAGCTTGGTTACAAAGTTATTGGTTTAGATTTTGATTTAAAAACTATAGAAAAGCTGAAGGAAGGAATCCCACCTATTTTTGAACCAGAACTCGAAGACTTGATAAAAAAGCACTTGAAGGAAGGTAACCTCAGTTTTTCAACAAATTTCAAGAAAGAGCTTCCAAAATCAAAGTATGTTTTGATATCATTTGATACAAAGACTGATGAAGATGATAGAATTGACTTGTCAGATGTAATGAAATCTGTAGATATTATTTCCAAGACCTGTGATAGCGAAACGGTTGTCATAGTAAGAAGCCAGGTACCGGTAGGAAGTTGTACGAAAATGCTTGATATTTTCAAAAGAAATAAAAAGAACATTGATGTCATTTATAATCCGGAAAACCTTCGCTTGGGAACTGCAATCTCAAACTTTTTGTCACCAGATTTTATCGTAATTGGATCTGAAAACAAAAATGCTGCGCAAGAAGTTGAAACTCTTTATTCTAAAATAAAATGTGAAAAAATTCATATTGGACTTGAGACTGCTGAGATGGTTAAGCATGCCCTAAATTCGTTTATTGCTACAACAATAAGCTTTTCAAACGAAATTTCTGATATTTGTGAAAAGGTTGGAGCTGATGCCACTCAAGTTTCACAAATTCTTAAACTTGACAGTAGAATAGGTGCAAATGCAAGAATAAACCCGGGATTTGGTTTTAGCGGAGGTACTTTAGCAAGAGACGTCCAAGTTTTAAGAGAGTTTGGTGATGAAAACAAAATTGAAACTGATATTCTTGACGCTGTGATGAAAGTTAATGAAACTAGAATTGATAGAGTGGTTGAGAAACTAAAAAATAAACTTGGTGATTTAAGTGGTAAAAAAATTGCTGTTTTTGGTTTAACATACAAGTCTGGAACTGACACACTGCGTAGGTCACTGCCACTAGAACTTGTTAAGGTACTGAATGAGCGTAATGTTATAGTAAATGCGTTCGATCCAATGATTAAAAAGATAGATGATGCTCAGGCATTCCAAACACCATATGAAGCAGCAGAAGGCTGTGATGCTATTATATTGCTCACAACTTGGCCAGAGTTTAAAGATTTGAATATTCAAAAGTTAAAAGATGTTACCAAGAACCACTTATTTTTTGATACTCAAAACTTTCTAGATCCTGAAAAATTTAAGAAAGCAGGATTTCAATATGTAGGAGTGGGAAAATGAAACTGAAAGATCGTGTAGCAATTATCACCGGCGGAGGACGTGGAATAGGAGAAGCCATGGCTTTAGCTTTTGCCAGAGAAGGAGCTAATCTAACACTTGTATCAAGAACTTATCAAGAAATTGAAAACGTTGCTAAAGCTGTAAAAAAGTATAGTGTTGATGCTCTTACTATAACTGGTGATGTCTCAGAAGAAAGAACTGCAGAAGAAGTCGTGAGAAAGACTATTGAAAAATATTCAAAGATAGATGTTCTTGTCAACTGTGCTGGAATTTATGGACCTATTGGAAGATTTGATAAGAATGATTGGGAAGAATGGAAGTATACTTTAAATGTAAATTTGTTTGGAACACTTCTCTTCATTAGAAAAGTCATACCACACATGATGGAAAGAAGATATGGAAAGATAATTAACATGTCTGGTGGTGGAACGGGTGGTGGCCCGCTACCAAACTTCACTGCGTATGCAGCATCAAAAGTGGCTGTTGTTAAGTTAACGGAAACCTTAGCTCAGGAGTATAAGGAATTCAACATCGATATAAATGCTATTGCACCTGGTGCAGTTAACACAAAATTACTTGATCAAGTATTAAAAGTAGGTAAAGATGCCGGAGAGGAATTCTATAAAAAGTCACTTGCTCAAAAAGAAAGTGGTGGCACTCCTCGTGAACTTGCTGCTGAACTGGCAGTATATCTGGCTTCATCTGATTCAGATGGTTTGACTGGAAAATTGATAAGTGCCCCTTGGGATGATTGGAAGAATTTTAAACCTGAGCAAACTGGTGATATTTCCAAATCATCAGTTTATACTTTGAGAAGAATTAATAATATGAAATTTTTTGAAAAGAAGAGTGATAAATAGAATGAATGTTGGAATAGTTGGAGCTGGATTAATTGGAAATAAGAGAGCTAAAGCACTTGAAGGTCTTGATGTGAAACTGGTTTCTGTGGCAGATGTTATTGAAGAGCGGGCTAAAGCTTTAGCTAATCAGTATAATTGCAGTTACACAAATGATTGGAAAAGTTTGGTTGGAGATAAATCAATTGATATTATCATTGTTGCAACAATACACAAGTTTTTGGCAGAAATTGCAATTGAAGCAATAAAAAATAACAAGCATGTGTTGATTGAAAAACCGGTTGCAAGAAATCTAAAAGAACTTTCTGAGGTAATAAAGGTTGCAAAAGAAAAAGATGTGAAAGTAAAGGTTGGTTATAATCACAGATTTCATCCTGCCGTAATGATGGCAAAAAAAATTGTTGAAAGTGGGGAGATAGGTCCGATAATATTCATAAGAGGAAGATATGGTCATGGGGGGAGAATGGGGTATGAAAAGGAATGGAGGGCCTTCAAGGATACAGCAGGCGGTGGTGAACTGCTCGATCAAGGGTCTCATCTAATAGACCTTTCGAGGTTCTTCATGGGAGATTTAACTTATAAGGCTGGTTTTTTTGGGAACTATTTCTGGAACATGGAAGTTGAGGACAATGCATTTCTAGCATTAAGAAATAAATCAGGTAGCACAGCATGGTTACATGCCAGCTGGACACAATGGAAGAACCTATTCTCTTTCGAAATCTTCTGCAAAACAGGTGAGATAATTGTTGAAGGTCTCGGAGGGAGTTATGGAACAGAAACTTTGACTTTCTACAAAATGAAGCCTGAAATGGGTCCACCAGATAAAAAAGTGGTAGAATTCCCTGGGGATGATATTTCTTGGAAGCTAGAATTCCAGAACCTTTTGGACTCGATAAAAAAAGGAACGGAGATAAACGGCACGCTTGAAGATGCATATGAAGTCATGAAAATAGTGCAGAGCGCTTATATGTCTAATAAAAATAAAAATTTAGTATCTTAGCGCTTCCTCGAAAATTCTCTTGTACTTATTGTTCCTCTCTTCTATGGAAAATCTGCCCTTCTCAATTCTTTTTCTGTTGAACCTACCCATTCTTTTTCTCAGGCCCCTATTCTCTATGAGAATCGACACCTTATTGACAATCTGACTAACGTTCTTAGGATGTTCCATTTCAGCATGTCGAACGAACTCCTCTATGGTCTTGTATTTAAGGAGTCCGTCTTTCCCTGACCAAGAAATCTCAGACCTAATGAGAAATCCTCCTTTACCATCCTCGATTATTTCAGGTCCGGCAAATACGTCGGTAGCAATCACCGGCAGACCTGTACTCATTGCCTCGATGTTAACTACACCGAAAGTCTCGGTGAAACTAGGAAAAACGAATATGTCAGCCTTGGCGTAAGTGTCTCTGAACAGTTCCTCTCGGCTAAGCATATGGTCTATGTAAATAACGTCTCTATATTTGTTTCTGTACTCTTGCGGCACATTGCACTTCATGACAAGTTCCACGTCATATTTTTTCTTTAGCTTCGCATACGCCTGAAGAACCTCCTTGCCGCCTTTTGCATGGAAGTTTCTACCGATAAACAGTAGCCTTACGGGTCCCTTGTCATTTCTGTAGGTCTTGCCTGTATATGGTCTCTCTGCCAGATAAACCGTTTCTATTTTATCTTCGAAGCACTTCGTTTTGTAGGCAGCAAAAATAGACCTACGTGATGCCTCGCAATGTGGCATTATTTTCCTGCAAAATCGGGAAGAAAGCAACGATTCTACAAATGACCTGGCAATTCTCCTATTTAGCATAGCGTGATCGAGACCGAAAAAAGATGAAGCATGTTCAACATCTATCGTCCATGGCCTCCTATTTAGAATAAGGACTCCACGAGATGTGAAAATAATATCTGCATTTGTCCTCACGTACTGTATTCTAGGAATGTTAGTCATCCTATGAAACCTCTGAACCATTTTCCTTTTCCAATAAGCAAGAGGTTGGTAATATTTTATTGTATCCTCTGGTTTGAGATTATGTATGTAATTGATTCCTTTTGGTGGAAAATTTACTATCTCAAGGGAAGATGGAGCGGCTCCAATGTTCATGTAGACATCAATCTTTTTCATAATTTTGTTTTTCCTCATGTTCTTACCGGATGGAACTGACCTGAATTTATAGTCATTAAATAGTTAATAATTATTTGGTTAAATTATCGGATTATAGATATTTATGATAATTTTCATAATCGGAACCAGATCAGAAGCGATAAAATTCTCCACAATAATAAGAGAATGTAAAAGGAGAGGTCTGAGGTTCAAGATTCTGAACACAGGGCAACATGGACAAAAAGCAATGATTGACTGGGTGAAAAAACTAGATTTACCTAAACCTGATATAAACTTTAGTGAATCGTTACGAAAAGTTTGGGCAAGAAAGGGAATACTTGGATCTATACAGGTTTTTGGATTTTGGTCCTTCAGAATTATTCTTCAATTACTTAGAGTTTTCATAAAAGAGAAACCTAAGATAGTCTTCTACCAAGGAGACACCATAATGGTACTACTTACTGCAATTGCTGCTAGATTGTCTCTGTGTAAGATAATACTTGCACATAGAGAGGCTGGAATGAGGTCGCACAACCTACTGGAACCTATCCCAGAAGAGATAAACAGAGTGATAGCTGACAGGTTCTTCACTAACATACATTTCTGCCCTAGCCCTACTGCAGTGAAAAATCTGAAGAGAGAGCACGTGCATGGCGAGATACATTATGTAGGCGACCCTATGGTTGAAGTGGTCAATTATGTTTTAGATAAGTTCAAAAAACCGAAGAATTTTGAGAAATACAAAAATTTCATATGTATAAGTTTGCATAGATTTGAAAATATAAACAACTGCAAGAAGATGGAAAATCTTGTAAAAGTTTTAGAGAACTCAAATTCGAATTTTATTTTCCCGCTGAACCTAAACACAAGGATGAAGCTCAAGAAATACGGTCTTCTAAAAAGACTGGAAAAGTTGCAAAACGTGCATCTGACTAAACCAGTTCTTTACACGGAATGGATAAACATAGTAAAGGACTCTATGTGTATACTTACGGATAGCGGTGGACTTCAAGAAGAAGCAGCGATACTTAGAATACCGTGTATTTTGATGAGGAACTTAAGTGAATGGAAAGAACTAGTTGATGTCGGTGTTTCTGTCCTTACAGGATTTAACGTGGAAAAAATAATCCACTATCTCAATGAGATAAAAAATAAAGGTGAGCTTTACAGGAGAGCCAAATCCACTAAATATCCGATTGGAGATGGCAAGGCAACTAAAAGAATAGTTGATGTCTTGGAGGAAAAGGTATTTTAATGTGTGGAATAGCTGGATATTTCGGCTTCGAAGGCTCTAGGTTGCTAAAAAGAATGTTGAAGTCGATAGAACATAGAGGGCCTGATGACGAAGGTATATTTTCAGAAGGGAATTTTGGTTTTGGGAATAGGAGGCTGTCTATTATTGATATCAAGGGCGGGAAGCAACCGATACATAATGAAGACAAGAGCTGCTGGATAGTCTTTAATGGTGAGATATACAATTATCTGGAACTTAGAGATGAACTGATGAAGCTAGGACATATGTTCTACACAAAAACTGATACTGAAACCATAATTCATGCCTACGAGCAATGGGGAGTAGAATGTCTAGATAAATTGAATGGAATGTTTGCATTCGCAATCTGGGATGGAAAAAAAAGAACGATTTTTATCGCCAGAGATAGATTTGGAATAAAACCTCTTTATTATTATCATTCTACTGGAAGATTCCTATTCGCTTCTGAAATAAAGGCAATAGTTCAAGAGGGGTCTGTAAAGAGAATACCAAATGATAAAATAATCTATCAGTTCCTGATTTATGGAATTCATGACCACACGGAAGAGACATTCTTCCAAGGAATAAAAAGTTTACAACCGGCGCACTATATGCTCGTTAAAAATAATGAAATAGAGATAAAACGATATTGGGAATTCAAAGTCAATAGAAGTGTAGATAGTGGTGAAAGTGATGAAGTGGCCACTAGAAAGTTGCACGAACTCTTGGAAGATAGTATAAGAAGGCATTTGATAAGCGAGGTATCTGTTGGAACTTGTTTGAGTGGAGGGATTGACTCATCAATCATAGTATGTTTCATAAATAAGTTTCTGAAAGAGGACAAAAGCTTGGAAAAGATCATAGGTAAAAGACAGAAGTCTTTCTCTGCAGTTTACGATGATAAAAAAATAGACGAGAGAAAATGGATCAACGAAATAGTGAAAGCTACTGGCATAGAGAAAAATTTCATTTTTCCGAGTTCAAAAAAACTTTGGGATGACCTGAAAAAGATAGTTTACTATCATGATGAACCTTTCTTCAGTTCTGGAATTTATGCACAGTGGGAAGTTATGAGACTTGCAAGTAAGAAAGTGAAAGTTGTTCTTGATGGGCAAGGTGGTGACGAGATATTTGCTGGTTACATACCTTACTACTGGATTTACTTCACGAATCTCTTTAAGGAAAAGAAATACCTAAAACTTTTCAAGGAAGTTTTGTTGAGCTTAGATTTGACAATGCCATTCTTCAGAAAATTTTTGACAAAATCTAAGAGTCAAGTGGAAATCAAACGACTTTTCAACAAAAGTTTTGTTGAAGAATATGAAGAAGAAATAAAATCAAAATGGGAAGGAAATAATCTTTCAGAATTTCTATATTCGGAGATAACAATTAACAGTCTACCAAAACTTCTGAGGTATGAGGACAGAAACTCCATGGCATTTTCTATAGAGTCTAGGGTACCATTCTTGGACTATAGAATTGTCGAATATACGTTCTCTTTGGCTTCTGATCAAAAAATCAGGAATGGTTGGACGAAATATGTATTAAGAGAGGCCATAAAAGGAGAAATACCTGAGAAAATTAGAAAAAGGCGAACCAAAATAGGATTTGCTGTACCTGAGTTAAGATGGTTGCTAGAACTAAAGAATGAAGTAAGAAAGATTTTCTTATCAAAAAAATTTAAAGAAAGAAAATATTTCAATCAAGAAAAAATAATTGAAACTTTTGATAAACTGTGTAAAAATGAATTAAGTGAAGAGTTTGTACGCATTTTTTGGAGAATCCTGATATTAGAAATTTGGTTCAGGATATTTATTGATAAAGTCATAGTCAAAAAGTAAAATTTGGGATTGATAATATGATTAACATAAAATCTGTTTTTAAAAATGTAATAGGCATTCTCCCTTATACTACTAAAAAAAGTTTTTGAATTTAATTATATCGAAATATGAACGTCAAATGAGAAAAATTAAGTTAAGGAGTTTTCCATGTAGCTACTATATTGATGTAGGAAATATCTGCAATTTAAAATGTGTATTATGCCCAACTGCCAATCATTCTATCTCCATAAATAAAATGTTTATGGATTTTGAGACTTACAAAAAAATATTTGATAAAATAAAGGACTACGCATTTTTTGTAAAATTATATAAATGGGGTGAACCTTTCTTGAATAAAGATATTCTAAAGATAATAGAATATACGAAGAAAAATAAAGTTGGTGTCATCATAAGTACTAATTTTAACTTGGCTACAGATAATCTGATAGAATCGCTTGTTAAACTCAAGGTTGATAGAATAATTATTTCGTTAGATGGGACTAATCAAAAATCATACTCAAGCTACAGAAGAAATGGGAACTTCAATCAAGTAATGGAAAATATGGAAAAACTTATCATGAAGAAAAGAGAACTCAATTCTAATAAACCTGATGTTGTGTGGCAATATTTAGTTAACAAGAAGAATGAGTCTTTCATCCAAACCGCTAAGAAAATGGCAGAAGAAATAGGAGTTGGAATAGAATTTCCAAAGTTTCAAATCAGTCAAGAAATAGTAAAAATTGGAGAAGAAATAAATTGGAATTTGGTAGAAGAATGGATTCCAGATAAATTAAAAAATAATCCTATAAACTATCTATTTGTAGATAATCCACCATGTAATTTTTTATACCATACAATGACTATTAACCCTGATGGTGCTGTGATGCCTTGTTGCGCTATTTATGACCCAAAAAAAATTTTGGGAATATATTGGAGAATTCTTTAGAAGAGATTTGGAATAACAGTAATTTCATTTCGGCAAGAAGCATTTTCTCCAAGGAGCCTTTTGGTGATAAAAAAATGATTATATGTGATTTGTGTGCTACTGTTTTAGGACCAAAATATATTGGAGAGTTGAAAATAAAGAGAAGTAAATAATCATATGACAAATTTATATTTTTTTAAGAACTACCCTTATCTCTTTGGGTGAGAGAAATTTAACCAAAAGATTCTCTGAAGCTCTTAAATTTATGTTTAGAATAAAATTTATCAGTGCATTGATGATCCTGAGAAAGATGTTTCTGTTTCCTTTACCCCAATCTAATTTGACAGAAATTATTTTGAACTTCGCTTTGGTGTAATAGTTCGCAGGATGTGATTGATCCAGAAAATCAAAATCTAGAGAGTGGAAGAAGCTCTTATGCATAAACGTATATGAGCCGTACCAAGACCAATGTGGGACTGTGATTTCGGCCGTTCCGCCCTTCTTTAAGACTCTGTAAATCTCCTCCAATAGAAATAGTGGATATTTAACATGCTCCAAAAAATGACTTGTATAAATCTTTTCTATTGAGTTGTCTGGAAAGGGTATACCTTTGTTTAAGTCGTAGACCATATTCACTCCCTTGAGTTTGACTACATCTATTCCGAAATAACTAGGTTTTTTATCTGCGCCACAACCTAAATCCAAATATCTTATTTTTTCTCTAAATTTTTTTGTTTTGTATATCTTAATGTGAATCACCAAAAGATTGAACTCAAATAAGGATATTCGAAATTGTAACTCATCATCCTACATTTTGAGCACATGGAAAATGATGATACATCATTTAAAAGTTTGCTCCTGAAATCCATAAATTGTTCACCAAACCATATTTCTTTTATAGTATTTTTGTTGGTATCACCCAAAACATGTTCCCCTTCATAGTCCAAGCAACATGGAACCACAGAACCGTCCCAGTTTATAGTCATGTACTGGAAAATATCTCTACAGATAACTTTCCTCCTTTTGTAGTCATTTTTGAATATGTAACCATGCCAGTCATGTATCTTCTGTATGTGTATTTTGCCCACTATGCCGTTCCAACGCCTTTCAAATTCTTTAAGTTGATTATAAGTAACGGTATTCTTGTCATAGACTGGTTGTAGAATTATCTTTGTTCTGGTTTTAAGCTTCTTTTTGATTTCTACTACATTTTCGATATTTTTTACGACTAAATCATACTTCAAAGGATATCTATATTTTTCATAATGTTCTTTAGAAAATCCATCGAAACTTATCCACATTTCATCGAGTCCTGCTTTCATGAGCTTTTTGGACATCTCTTTTGTAAGCAGTCCGCCGTTGGTAAATATTATAGTTTTGATGAAATTACCTTTCTTTTTGACATATCCGATTCTCTCGGTGATTTTTCTGTCAACCAAAGGTTCACCAAAATTACAGAGATGTATTTCTTTAATTTTCCATGATACACATTCATTAATTATTTTTCTGAATAGAGACTCTTTCATAAAGCCTTTCTTCCTCCTCAGATCTTTATGTGGGCAATAAAGGCATTTTGAATTACAGAAGTTTGTGGTTTCGATTTTGACGAATCTGGGCTTGCTATGGAAATGAGAATATCTTAAATATTTGGCGTAAGGATAGATTGTCCTTCCGAAAACATCATCAATTCTTACCCCAGTAATGCTATCGATTTTTCTTAATAATGTCTTTATTTTCTCCATTTTTATTCAACCTCATCAAAATTTCAGATAAATCCTTGGGTCTGACCAATCGTAAGGTATAGAGAATTTTATAAAGAAATGTCTTACCTAGAAAGAAGAATAAGGATGGCTTGTCTGTAAAAGAATCTAGATTGAAATAATCACATCCCTCACATATTTCATTCTTCCTGAACTGACCAGACAATATATTTGACCTTATTTTCTGGTATTTTTCTGAATTCCATATATCCTCAAGAGTTTTGTCTTCGGTGAGATAGTCTATCGGTTCATCCTCGTGATTATTGCAAATATAAACCCCTAAGTCGCTACCTATGATACAATTGTTCCAAGGTTGGAAGCAGTACTTGAAAGATACAGTATGCTTCGATACATCTCCGTATTTGCTAATATCTACCCGCCCAGCCCAAGAATTAAGAACATCTATGTCCCATTCGACATCCTTCCCCTTAAAATACTCTTTTAGCTTTTCTATATCATCCTCGAAACCATACATCCTTATCGCTCTTATGATTATTTTCGTATTGATTCTACCATCCTTCTTCATTTTGAGAAGAATGTCAATGTTCTTCAAGACTATTTCAAGGTCTCCTGTAGTTGTTAGCTTTTGGAATTTTTTTGGATATATTGTATAAAGACTGAAAAGAATTTTTTCTGGAGGATATTCTTCTAGTATATCGATGAAATTTCCTACCAAAGAACCGTTTGTCGTTATTGAATATGGAACTTTGTATTTTTTGAGTATAGCTATCGCTTCTCTGAAATTCGGATGGAGAAAACTTTCACCATGATGACTGATATTCACCAGATAACAATATTTCTTGTAATTTTTTATAATCCTTTCGAAGTCCTCTATTTTCATGTCAGTTTTTTTCCTTACTATGGGCTTTTTCACGTCTTTCCGGTTAACTGGGCAGAAGATACATTGTTGGTTACATCTGTTGGTTAGCTCGATGTTTATTATTCTACCTATAGGAACTTTCGTTCTTCTCATGTTGTAGTAAATTATGTTCCTTAACATCGAAAATATTTCCTTATGTTTCATAGCTATCTTTTCCTTAATACAAAAAACATACAAGGCAATAAGTACCTTCTCATTCTCAAGAACAGTTTGTAAGCTATACTGCTTTTCAAAGTTGCTTCATTAGACGAGCCCCAGAAGCAATATGAAAAGTCTTCCATTTCCAAATCACTCATACTGAAAAGTTTGATCATAGTTTTGTAAGAAGGCCAGAATGTATGGTCGGGGTGAACATTTTCTCTTCCGAAAATAAAACCTTTGATGTTTCTGTACGAAAAAACATTTGGAGTCGTAAGTAATAGTCTAGTTTTTCTGTTCATTAATTTTTTCACATTATTTAGAGCTGAACCTGGATTGTCAAGATGTTCTATTATGTCTCCTAAGATTATGTAGTCGAATTTTTTGGTTTTAAGTTTAATGTTACACTTTCCTTTTACAATATCTCCATAGAAAATATTTTTTATATCAAATTTTTTCAATTGACGAATTGCTTTTTTGTCAACATCCAGTCCGATTAAATGTCTGCATACATTCTGTAATTTCTGGTGAAGTAGTCTGTTTTTTTTAACCTTCTCTAGATGATAGGGGCTATCTGTTGCTCCCACATGCAATACATTTTTGTCAGTACATATTTTCACTAAAAAGTCATCTTTGTAATCTATCTTCATTTAAGCACCTCTCGTATACCTCAAGTATTTTTTTATCGATATTTTTCCAAGTAAACTGTTTAGCATAATTAGAAATATATTTATAATCCCATTTCTTCTTTAGCGCATACAAAATATTTTTTGCCAATTTATCGGGTCTTCTTGGCTCTGTTAAAAGACCAAGTTTATGATTAATTATAACTTCAGGTATACCACCTACATTTGTACCAAGAAACGGCTTCCCGCATCCCAATGCTTCAAACATAACGGTTGGGTTACCCTCGTTCAAACTAGGCAATAGAAATATATCACACGCATTCATCCATAAAGAAACATCTTTGTCTGGAACAAAGCCTAACAATTTTATGTTATCATTTAGTCCCAAGCTACCTATCTCCTTTTGTAACGAATTTTTCAAAGGGCCGAATCCGCCTATGAAGTAAATGACATCTTTTCTGTGTTTTACTACTTTGCTCATCGCCTTAATCGCATACGTGTGGCCTTTCTGTTCAACAAGACCAGATATTGTGAAAAGAATTTTTTTATCATTGCGTAATCTGATCTTTCGTCTGCATTTTCCTTTGTCGATTGGATGGAATATTTTTTCCTTAAACCCATTAGGTATGTTGATTACATTCTTGTTAAATTTTTTCAAGAGTGGAATATCTCTTTTGTTGACTCTTATTATGAAATCTGAATTTTTCCATGCGCTCTCAAGCATATAATCTTTTCTGCTTATCTCATTTCGTAAAAATGAACTATCCTCATGCACAGTTAATATTGTAGGCTTGTTATAAACTTTTTTTAACTTTACAGCTATGTATCCGGCTGGGTGCGAAAAATGCCCGTGTACCAAATCGAATTTTATTTTTTTTGTTTCAATGTATTTCTTTACTTTCCAAAAAAGGAAGTGCCTACTGTGTTTTCGGGAAAAATTGGTTGGTAGTGTATAATAATAAATATAATGTACATGCACGTTATCATAGGTATAATTCTTCAGATCGACCTGTTCCTTCCTATGTTCAAACTTACCAAATCTTACAAAAGATTTCGGAATATAAGGTATCATTGATATAACGTCGATCCTGTTGAATTTGTCTTTTAAATATTCCAACTGGTTTTTTATGAAAATTCCACCTATAAGTTTGTTTTTGCTATCAGGAAAATATGATGAAAGAATAAGCAAGTTTGTATTTTTTAATCGAGTTAAAAAACAGGTTTTACTATCTTTTGTATTCATAAACAACTAAATAACTATTAACAATAAACCAATAAACATTTTTAATGTGATTAAGTGAGATTCGCTATATTCGGACTTGGTAATATCGGCATACCTTTAACCTGTATATTCGCTTCTTTAGGTCAAGTTATAGGAGCTGACATAGATCAGAAAAAAGTAGATATGATTAACAAAGGTGAATGCCCTCTACCAAATGAAGAAAGAGTGCCAGAACTTTTAAAAAAGTATGTAAATGAAGGAAAGATTTCGGCCACAACTGATTTGAATTATGCTGCAAAAAATTCAGATGTAAAAATTATTATAGTACCTCTGTTGCTTACAGATGACAAAAAACCTGATTTTTCAGTAATAACAAACGTCACAAAAATTATAGGAAAAAAGCTGAAGAAAAATGACATTGTTATAGTATCTACAACTATGCCAATAGGTGCGACGAGGTGTATTATCGGAAAGATACTTGAAAATGAGTCCAAATTAAAGATGGGTGATGGCTTTTACTTGGTTTATGTACCCGAGAGAACGATGAATCCTCATGTTATTGAAGATTTGACTGAAAAGTGGCACCAAATAATCGGTGGTGCTAACAAATCATCTGCAGATAAAGCAAAGGAAATATACGATAAAATAAATAAGAAGGGTGTTATAGTCGTGAGAGACTGCGAAACTGCAGAAATGATAAAACTTATGGAAGGTGTTTATCGTTACACAAACATAGCACTTGCCAATGAAGTTGCTCTAATTTGTGAAAAATTCAAAATTGACTTTATTGAGGTTATGAAAAATTTCAACCTAATTCCAGTTTACAATTTGCATAAAGCTGGTGTAGGAGTTGGTGGGCACTGCATACCTGTCTACCCATGCTTCGTTCTTGAACATGTTGAAGGCAGTGATCTTATAAGACCTAGTATAGAAATAAACAAGAAAATGCCAAAACATTCAATAGATTTAATAAAAAGAGAGTTTGGATCGCTTGAAAACAAAAAAATTGGTATTTTAGGATTATCTTATAGAGGCGGCATAAAGGAAGATAGGCTATCTCCAAGCTATGATTTGATAAAAATTTTGAAATCAGAAAAGGCGGATATATTTGTACACGACCCATTCTACTCTAAAGAAGAGATAAAAAACAAAACAAAAGAAAAATACATGAATATCAATGAAATAAACGAAATGGATATTGTTATTGTTGCAACTGATCATGAAGAATACAAAAACTTAAACTTCGGTGGTAAGATAAAACTTCTATTTGATGGTAAGGGGTTTCTCGATCCAGACAATGTGAAATCAAAAGGAATAAAGTATGTGGCAGTAGGAAGAGTAGGAATTTAGAATTAAATAAATAAAACAAAACATAATTTTAAAAAATGAGATTAGTATTAGATTTTAATAAAAAAATTACTCCAATTACATCATATATTCTTTCTGTTATAATTATGGGAAAGCTTTTTCTGTATTTTACACCTTTTCTTTTCAAATACACAGCCGTTATCATTTCTCCAATCTTTGCAGGTATTATCGTCATCAAAAGTCCTGATAAAAATATTAGAAAACTTTCTCTTTTATTTAAGAGTATGTTAGATTTTTTAATAGAATCTCCCATCTAAAAAATCTTATAAAATAACCTAAAATAGTTAATTTATCACTTGTATTGTTGGAACAATCTCCCCCATTCTGTCATCATAAATTTTCTTATTCTCCATTTTCCGATTGTTGGATACCATATCCAGTCATGATAGAACATAGATCCCAAAATACACAATTTAAATAATGAAGTGTGAAAGAATAATGATTCTAGTATTGAATATTTTTTTCTTAATACTTGATCAAAATATACGACAGGACTTTTTTTTGTCTTGAAATGAAAATTTATTTTAGAAATATCTTCACCGATAATTTCTATCTGGTCCGGATCTCCAGTTCCTAAGCCAAGATCGTGAGCTAATTTTATGAATTTTATTTTCAAAGGGTCAAACCCCATCATTTTAGCACAAATTGCATCTATTGCTACTTGGTCTTCAGCTGCTAATATATAATTCTTTATTTTTGGTATCATTGTTCTTGGACCTGCACCATCCCCACAAACCGTTCCATCCATAACTGCAAATATGCCAGGATGAATTTCTTTTTGTATTGTCAGCAAATCAACTATCACCTCGTCAATCAATTTATGGCAATGATGCCTCCTTTCTGTAATAAGTCCACCAAAAGCATTTTTAATTGATCCTGTTATGAGTGTATGCCCATGTGTTTTTATTGTTGGTAAATGAATTATATTTTTTCCAATAAACATTTCAGGAATTTTAAATCCTTCAGGAAATATCTCATACATAGCTAACATTTCAGATTTTGGTTTATATTTAATCCATTTAACTTCAGTTAAAGGTGTGAACCTCAACTTGTATTTTTCAAGAACCGACAACCATTTATTCAATCTTGCACCTTTCCAAGGATCTGTCACGACGGTTTTATTTTCAACTGAACAAATGGTATCATAGCCATCCTCCTTTAAGGTTTTTAATACTCCTTCTAGCTGCCATGGTTCAGTTGAGCAGGCAGGAAAATATAATGACCAAGAAAGATTGAGTTTTAATATTATTTCTTTATTTTTTCTTATAACCTTTTGATATCCTGCTAGATGCATTAATTTTTTATAATCTTCTATTACAGTAGAAGGGCTGGTTTTTATTACAGCTACTTTTGACATATTAAAACCTAAATATTTTATAAATTTTTGTTCTTATTAGGGTATAAATTGGATAAATTTTCGAAACATCTATTCGGATGGATATCTGTTATTGCAATGTGATTTATGTTATTTTTTGCAATGTTTAAAATTAACTTTGGTTCTAATTTACTACACAAAGAATATTTTGTACATATACAAATCGGCCTTAAACATATAAAACTTATTTATCATAGTAATTTTTACAATGATTGTTATAAATCCTTGGTTAAAATTAATGCGACCAAAACAGTGGTTCAAATCTTTTTATATTATTTTTGGTAGCCTTCCAGCGATTTTTCTGATGCCTATGAAACCAGATGTTATTATCTTATTCTTGTCGCTTGGTATCCTAAACATGATTCTCATACAAGGTGTAATGTACATCACGAACGATATCGCTGACCTTAAAGCAGATAGGTTGCATCCTAAGAAAAAGAATAGGCCTATTGCAAGTGGTAAAATATCTGTAAGAGAGGCTTTGATTTTTAGTTTATTTCTTTTTTCTCTAGCTCTAATTATTGCATTTATGTTAGATTTTAGAATTGTAATTATTGACTTGGCTTTAGTTTTGAATAATCTATTGTATAGTTTCAAACCTATAAAATTTAAGGACATAAAGTATGTAGACATTTTAAGCGCTTCAATAAATTTTCCTTTAAGAGTAATGGTTGGCTGGTTTTTGTTTGAGCCATACAACCAAGCAAGACTAACTTTTTCCTATAATTTCATATCAACAGAAAGTATAAGTAACAGCATACAATCAATAATCTTCAACAGTCATCCAAGAATAATAGAATTATTTTTGAAATTTTCGACTGTTACACTTTCGTTTGTTTCTATAATGCTCTTAACATATTTTTTCGCAGTGTTTCTCTTAAGCCTCAAAAGACTTGCTGAAAAATTGAATATAAAAAATGCAGAAAAAATAAGAAAATCTCTTGAATATTATAGACCAGTTGAATTAAAATTAATTGCAATATTTTCTGCAATGATAGTATTGATATCATTCGTACTTCTTTCTTGGAGCTTAAAACCTATCCTAGTTGTTTTATCCCCATTTGCACTATTAATGATGATATGGTATTATAAACTGACATTTCTAAAAAACAGTATCGTAACTGCTCCTGAAGACATATTTACAAAAATGTCGAAATTTGTCATAGTAGCAATTGCGATTTGCTTATTGGCTTTAATAATTTTGTTTTTATAATAAAGCATAGGTAATTGAAAGTGAGTATTGAAAATTCAAAAAAAATTGATTTTCATGTGCACTCGATTTTTTCTCATGATGCTTATTCTAAACCTAAGGATATAGTAAAATACTGTAAATTAAAAAAAATTGACGGGGTTTTATTAGCAGATAACTCAATTGAAACTTCAAAACTTTTGAGTAAAAATATAATCTGCATCCCTGGCTGTGAAATCAAAACTGAACTTGGTGAGGTTTTGGGGTTATTTATAAAAGAAAAAATAACAAAGAACAATTTCTTCGAAGTTCTCGAGAAGATAAAGTCACAGGATGGTATATTTGGTGTACCTCATCCTTTTGATATTTTTAGAAGAAATTCTATGGGAAATAATTTAAAGAAAATATTTCATGAAATAGATGTTATAGAAGGATTTAATTCCAGATGTCTACTAAATCAATTTAATAAAAAAGCCCAGAGATTTTCTAAGATTCATAACATACCAATTATAGCGGGAAGCGATGCACATTTGCCGAGAGAAATAGGAAATGCATATACTATAGTTAATGGAGAAGATTTGGAAGAAATTAGGAAGTGTGTTTTAAAAAATAAATCATTCTTCACTGGTAAGATAAGTTCTTTTTACGTTCATCTTTTCACGATATGGAAGAAGTATATAAATTTTTTTAAAACTCATAAATATTAGACCAAGATTTTTGTTTTATTATTAATTTTAAATATGTTCAAATCTGAGTAATTTGTTATGCAGTTCGGCCTAAATCTCAAAACTCTGGTTGTAATACCAATTATTCTATTTATTTTCTCAGTTTATACTCTCTTCTACAATTACACAACAACTGGAAGTTTCATTTTGCGTGACATTGATTTGAAAGGTGGAACGTTGATAACTATTGAGACATCTGCTCAAGTAGATACAAAGTTTCTTGAAAATAAACTCACAGAAAAGTATGGCTCTGTCTTAATTTCATCTTTAAAGACAAGCACAGGTTATGGTGCCTCTATCGAGGTAGATGTATCGATCAATCCGAACGATGTTATAAAGTATGTGAAAAGTTTGGGCATGAATGTAGTTTCTTTTTCTATTGAAACAATTGGTCCTGCATTAGGGGAGTTGTTCTTCCAGCAGATAATTTCTGTGCTTACTGTAGCGTTCGTCCTGATGAGCATAGTAATATTTATAATCTACCGCAATCCTGTATCTGTATTTGCTATAGTTTTTTCTATTTTGGCTGACATACTTACGACATTGGCACTTACAAGTCTTATTGGAATAAAGATTTCATTCGCCGGACTGGCAGGTATACTCATGTTGATTGCATACGGAGTAGACAGTAACATAGTTCTTACAAACAAGGTCTTAAGAACTACACCTGAAGACTTTAACAAAGAGTTCAAGAAAGCTTTCATAACAGGTGCAACTATAAGTGTCACAATAACAGCTACCATGGCAGCAGTCTCTCTACTCTCGATGTCTAAACTTCTGACAAACATAGCGGACATACTTGTAGTTGGTTTTCTTGTCGACTTGGTCAACACATGGATACTTAACTCAGCGATGCTGCAATGGTGGGTTAATAGGAGACATAAAGCATGAGCATAGTAAAAGACTGGAGATTCATTCTACTTGTAGCATTGTTAGCTATATCTGGATATTTGCTTCTTTCTTCAATTTTATTCAAAAGCTCGGGAGTATACGTCTCGTTTTTAGATAAGGATGCAAAATGTTCAAATGTAAAAGAGAACGATCAAATAACACAAATATCCGGTTATCAGATAAAAACTATACAAGATTTTGATAATGCAGTAAGCGGAGTAAAACAAGGGGACTTCGTGACTTTGGTCTCGAATGGTTTGCCAGCGAATTGTGTTGCGAAAGCCGATAAAAATCTTGGATTTTCTGTGGCTTCTCTAGAAAAAGGCAGTAATTTAAAATTCGGGATAGACATAGAAGGTGGTACTAGGGTTCTTCTCAAACCAAAGACAATGAACGTAACAAAGGATGATATGCAAGAAATAATTGCGACTTTGGACATGAGAATCAACTTTTACGGTATGAGAGATATCAAAATAACCCCTCTTGGAGCTAACCTTATACAAATTGAGACGGCTGGTGGTACAGGTGAGGAAATAAAAGAATTCTTAGCAAAAACAGGAAAATTTGAGGGGAAAGTCGCTGAGACAATCAAAATAATCGATGACACTGGAAAAATACTTCTTGGTGACAATTCATACGATGTAAGTTATTCTAATGGGACGCTGAAAGTTAACAATAGCAATTATTTGTTGAATCAAAGTTTCTTTCTGGAGGATGTGAAGTTCGATTTTTACAACACAACGAATAATGATGTCCTGATTATGGCAAATGTCTTCTCCGGAAGAGATATAACAGCCGTTTTCACAGATCAGCAGCATAGCTATATCAGATTTGTAAATAATGGATATGAATTCACGTTCACTGTGCAGATAAGCAAAGAAAGTGCTGATAGATTTGCGAAAATAACAAAAAATCTTCCTACAACATTAACAGGGACTGAGAGACATCTGACGGATCCTCTAGTGCTTTTCCTTGACAATGAGCCTGTGACACAACTAAACATAGCTGCAGACTTGGCTGGAAAAACTGTTAACACGCCTTCCATAGAGGGATTCAGGCAAAACCTAGATGATGCTACGAAAGAAAAATTGAGACTTCAGTCAATTCTTAGATCTGGGAGCTTGCCTATTGAACTTGAAATTGCAAAAGTTGACACAATAACCCAGACAGCAGGAAGGGAACTAATTAATTCGACTATATTTGTGGCTTTATCTGCTGCAATCGTAGTGAGCACTGTAATTTTTGTTAGATATAGGGATTTCAAGATTTCTATACCAATGATACTAATCAGTTTTAGTGAGATTGTTATTGTACTTGGATTTTATGCATTGACAAATTCTGTAACTGGAAGTAAAGGATGGATTTTAGATATCCCAGCTATAGCAGGTTTAATTGCTATAATAGGAACGGGTGTAAATCAGTTGATAATTATAACTGATCAGATTCTCTTAGAACAAGAAATGCCATTGAGATCAAGACATAAAAATGCTATGAGTATCATCTTGAACTCGGCTGCAATAGTTATAATCGCGATGATTCCTTTGCTTATTTTGGGTGTAGGTGCTTTGCGTGGATTTGCAATAATAACAATAATGGGTGTAGTGATTGCAATCCTAGTAACCAGACCTGCTTACATGTCCATACTTGAGAAGATTAAAAAACTAGAATGAATTTTTGAAAATAAAATTCTATTTCAAAAATCTAAGATATTTTGTGATTTTTTGTTCTGGTAATATACACTTCGGGAAAAAATATCCTAGAATGAACCCGACCAAAACATCTGTTGGATAGTGTGCTCCGATAATTATCAAAGATAGCGAAACTGCTACGGGGTATATTATGAAATATTTCTTCCATTTTTTATTAGGAACAAAATTGATTAGCATGGCTGAAAGAAAAGCATGTCCCGACGGAAATGATTTCTCAAACTGTTGCATTATGCTCAATGCTCCTGACTCTGGATAGGGTCTTTCCCTGTTGAAAATAATTTTCAGTGCAAAAATGAAGAGGTATCCAATTATCAAATAGAAAAATATTCTTCTCCATCTATTGTTCTTTTTCTTCATGAAAAAATAAGCAAAGAGAAAGTAGAAGAGAAAAGTCAGTTCAGTAAAATAACTAAGATAGATTGTATAAGGGGAAGAGATGTAGAAAAAATTGAGAATGTGAACATCCAAACTTTGTAAGATACCGAAGAGATTCATAACTTAACGTACCTACTTGTCTCATTAGTTTTAGAATTAAATAGAATTTCTCCGCCGCAATTATAACATTTGCCTATCAGGGGAGGTCTGTCGTATTTTCCCCCACATTTTATACATATAATTGTTTCAAACCCATCCAGAATTTTTTTCTCAGGTTTTTTCACTCCATTTCTAATCGCTTCAAGAAGCATCGTCTGCTTACCTATGCCAATCAGTTCATTTTTTGATATGCCTATAGCATCGAAAACTCTTTCAAGTGGTGGTAAAACTTGACCTTCTATGTAATAACGAGAATCTATTCTCAAACCATTTTTCTTGATGAATTCTGGATCTTCTGCCCTCTCAGAAAGTAGTTGACTGCCTGAAATTATAACATAGCCTACCCTATCACCGATGCCTGGCGCACTTGTAGGATTTCTTTTTTTGAGTTTTTTCATGAGTTCGACATGAGGTTGTACTCCTTTGTATTCTTTCAAAGATTTAGACAAAGTTTTAGTAATCACTAACTCTTCAATGGGTATTTCGTTTTTCTCCAGCTTCGATATGATTGTCCTGATGTGTTGAACTGCTTTCTTCGGATTTTGTTCTCTAAGTAAAATGTCTAAAATCTCATAGAGAGTTATTGATGCGAGATTGCACCAGTCCCTCCTCACTGTCTCTATTCCTTTCATGATGATTCTTTCTTTAAATTCCGAGTCCGTCTTTTCTACAGACAGCCCTGTGTATCTTTTTTTGGCAAGAATCAAAAGTGTTTTAAATGTGCTTTCTATTTTGATAGTTATTATCTCTTCAAGCTCCTTGTTAACTCTATTCTCAATTTCTTGACCAAATGAAAAAGCTTCATCCAAATTTTTCGTTGGAGTTTTCACCATGACAGAATCTGTATCACCATAAATGACCTTAAATCTAGGATCTTTCTCTATAAGGACCTTAGTTTTTTGGATAAGATCTCTTCCACAGCTTGTTATAGAATTTGCAATATCCAAAACATACAATCTGGCCCTTATGTAACCTGTGTAACCGTAGAATGCATTGGACATTCTTTTCAAAGCTTCCTGTCTCGCATCAAGATTTCTTCTCTCATTATCGTCTTTAGCAGTTTTCATGAGTTTTTTTGTGACATCACGTTCCTTGATTAAACGCTCTACTATTCTTGGAATTATGCCTTGTTTGATTTTTTTCGATACGAACTCGCTACCGTAAGGTGTTTTTATTTTTTCAACATCGGTTTTGTTTTTCACTAAAGTGGTTGGGCAGATGTTGTAATTTATAAAAATGGAGGGATACATTGATTTGAAATCAAGATAGACAACCGAGTCTGTATGCAATCCTATTACAGGATCGAGAACTAGAGCGCCTTTGAGACCTTTACCTATTCTTTCTTCCTCACGTTTCATTGTTTCTGTTGATGATGGTTTCAAAGGTATGACATAACCTTCCTTGTTAAATTCTTTCAGTAAAATATTTTCAATCCTTACAGATTCTCCACCATCCAAAACATCTTGGAGCAAAAGTCCTGATACTTTGGAGATTTCTATGAATTTATCTAAAAGTTGTTTGTCGATAAGTAATCTCAAAGCCAGCTCTGCATCTTTTCTTGCATAGTCTATCAAATATCTCATCTGCTCTGATGTACCTGACCAGTGTTTAATAATGTCACTATATGCCAATTCTAGTTTACCTTCACCGAGATACTCTTTTGATACATCGCCTAAACTGTATCTCTTCAGCCTTGTAGTTTTCGATGATGATATGCTAAGTTGTGTTTCTTTTTCAATAAATTGTTTGATTAAATCGTAGACGTCTGCAACAACTCTTCCGGTAATATTGGTTTTGTACTTGGCCCCCATCTTACTACCGAGTTTTTTTGATATAACTGGTTTTGTGTTGCACTGCCCAAGAGTCCTTGACAGCTTATTAGCGGATAGTCTGTCTAAGATGTATGGTAAGTCAAAATTGTTTATGTTGTATCCTGTTATTATGTTTGGGTTGAATTCATCGATAATTTTAAGAAACTCTTCGAGCATTTCTTTTTCCGAAGAAAAGTTAAGTGTATCTTTGTTATGCCCAGACTGCTTTGCAATTAATACGAGTGATTTTTTCCCGTTATAATCTGGGCGGAACACCATGCTGATTATTGCAATGGGGTTTTTAGTAGAATTCGGAACCTGATCTTTTTCAATAATAACTTCGATATCGATGCTAAGAATTTTTAATGAAGAGTCTACACTAAAATCTGGGCACTCTTCGATTTTCTCTACTTCAATTTTTTTATCACTCTTGACAGAGCCCGTTGATATGGATTTACCATTCACTTTGTACCATCTCATACCACAAAGATTTTCATCAGCCATGAAACGATACTTGTATAAAATGTCTGCCTCATAGACTTCTTCTAAAAGTCCACTTCGAATAATTGCATCTCGGATGTCTGGGGTGGTTGATGGATCGGAAAGTGTTATTTTTATTAGCTTTGTCTTTCCCTTGGTGAATCCTATTGGTAAGAATTTTTCTACCCACTCAATATTTTTTATTTTGATTGTAACTTTTTCCTTCAGAAAATCTATTAATTCCTGTTCTTTACCTATTCTGGGTAAGATGTAAAAATAAGGAAAATGACCCGAACGCATAAGACATATACTTTTGTTGTCTGGGGTTCGCCCAAAAATTCTTATCATGGGCGCACTGTTAATCATGATGTAGTCACAATCAAGAAGCTGAAAGTTGATTTCCATAGTTTAGTTATTGTGTTAAACCTATTTTAACATTTTCTCTTGTATGAAGGTTGACCTTCCACATAATAATTTCTGATGAGACCCCACCAGTAGATAAAATGGTGGTATTTTTGTAATTTGTTGTTGATGGAGTTTGGGAATGCCCAATAGCTATGATGTCAGGAATAATATCTAAAAATAATGGGTCATTAACATAGAATTTTTTCAAATTAACAAAGGTAGGATTTAGATGCCTTTTCTTAAGTAAGTTCAAGATAGTTTGTTCTGGAGTAAATTTCCAGAGGGATATATATGGTTCGAGAATATCCCCATGCGTAAGTAGAATTATGACTTCCCCCACTTTTACAAAAGATGGATCAGTCGCGTAAACATAATCATTTTGTTTTTCCTTCGGGTCTAACTCACCTTGTAGTATTACTGTCCTTTCTTTGGGGAAATAGCTAATGAAATTTTTGTAAGTTTCTAAGTCGCTTGAAATGCCCCCTAGAATGAAGAAAATATTATCGTCATTTTTTAACTCCTCTGAAATGTTTTCAAAATTATTTATCTTGTGTTCTTTTTCCAAGTTTAGACCTGAGATGAAAAAGCAGTTGATATTTTCTTTAGTTGTTGTGATATCTTTTTTGAACGGGATGTCTGGGGAAATTATATTCTCGACATTAGTATTTTCTTCTTCCTTATTACAAACAATTCCCACCACTTCATCTTTAACGAGAAATGGAAACTTCATTCTTTGAAGATTTAATTCAAGCTGTCCAGAATTGTCTTCAACAACTATTTTATCATCTAAAATTTCTTTAATCATTACAACAAGGGAGAATTTTTTGGTCCGAGATGTCAGTTTGTTTATAGAAATTAAGTTTGGGAGCTCCATTCTTTTTGAAAGAAGGTTTCTAATTTTCGAGTATCTTTTTACAAAAAACTCAGTTAAATCTTCTATAGAAATTATTTCTTTTGATGTAAAATCCCTCTCTAAAATCTCAAAGCTAATCGGTATTTTACTTAAGATGTTTTCAAGCTTCTCTGAATTTAGGATTAACTCTCTAGGTTTTTCTGTTCTGAGGAAGGAAATTATTTTTCCTATCTTGTTTTCATTTTTTAATAGAAAATCTATAGCATCACTGTCTAGTTGATACCCATATGATAGGAATTCTTTTATGAGGTTGAATCTCTCCATAAAACTCTGTTGAATTATTATAGTTGTTAAGATAAAACGTTTTATTGATTTAAAGAGTTCGGATTTTGTAAAGAGTTAGCTTACCTGCCTTAATAGTCTCAACTTGCTTCCTATTTATTAAATCTTCAAGAATTTTCTGTACAGTGTTCCATGAAATGCCTTTCCTAGTTCCTTTGAGCTCGGGATGAAGTTTATCATTGACTTTCTTACGAATTTGTTCTATGGTATAAGGTATGTTTACATCCAGGACTTCTAAAGTAATCCTTTCTACATATGGTGTCACAACCACTTTTGGCATATAATGCACAATCTTTATTTTATTTATGATTTATTATGAACATTCTATCTTAAATATGATTTTTTATGAAGTTCTTTTCTCTTAAACAAATGAATATTGTTAGGAATTTTTTAAAAATTCTTTAAATAAAAATAAATCTGAAAAAATGTAGAATCATAATAAATTATGAAACTTCATAGTAAGTATAGTAGTATAGTAATCTTTTTTCATTAATTTTTATTATAAATTTTTTTCACTATATACACACATCACAAATCATATGAAACTTCATACCAAGAATACTTTCTTAAGTTGTTCTATCCTATTTTGGATTTTTTTTATCCCTTCTATATCTTTCAAAGGCATATATATCCTAGGATAAGTGTTGACTTTTTCTAAGAAACCGATCTTAACCAAGAAGTCAAGTTTTTTTCTAAGTCCCTCAAGACTTATCTTCAAACCCTCTCTATTAAGATTTAGATGTAGCTGTTGTATGTAGAAGCTGTTTAAATCACCATATATTGGGTTAACTCCATTACCATAAAATTTCTGAATTATTCTTATCATGATAACATCGAAGTTTATGAAAAATGAGAAATCTTCAGTACTTTGTAAATTTTTTTCTATAGAAATACCCATAACTTTAGAATCATCACTCATTGTTTTTCACTCCTTCTTCCGTGGGCTCCTTTTAATTAAACTTATTCTTGCTGAATAACTTACAGAATTTTTTTCGTGGGTTATTAGTATTTTTTTACTTGGATAACCACATATAAAAACTTATTGTATACTACAAAGGTTAGATTAGACAAATCATTTTCACTGCAACTTTTCCATCTTCTATAGAAACTAAGGCACAATGGCCTTCAGGAAACCTTCCAGAGTTTACTAAAATCGTGTCATCAATGTTATCAACCCCTCTAGCTTCATGTATATGCGCCGATATTGCAACACTAGGATGATTCTTTTCAATAAATTCCCTAACTACTGAGGACCCAACATGTGCACCAGAAGATATTTTATCAATATTAGTTTTTAGAGGCGGTGAATGTGTGACTTGCACCTTTACTTTGCAATCTTTCACTTCAGCATAAGATTTTTCTAATCCGTGTTTGACATCATCTTCTGAAACTTCCAAAGAAGTTTTGAAAGGAGTTTTAGCACCTCCAAAACCATAAAATCCGACATCATTAACAATTTTTCCTTTTCCATGTATGCTAACTTTTTCCTGATCTAGAAGAGAAACAATTTCCCCATCCATGTTACCAGGCACAACAAGGACAGGCTTACCAAGACTTTTCAACTCTTCAATAATCAATTTTGCTATATCTTTTTTATCAAAACCCTTCGGCATAGTCATGTCAGTCAGGTCACCAGGACATACGACAACATCAAATTCCATCAAAGCTATTTTTTCAAAAAAAGTCATCAAATTCTCCACATCATTGTGTATATCCGAAACAACTAAAATGTTCATAAAATTCCTATTTTTACTTTCACATATAAAATATTAAACATATGACTTACACCAAAAGAAAAGGTTATATGGTTGAAAGGAAAGTTAGAAAAATTTTAGAAGCCCGTGGTTGGAGAGTGGTTAGAGCTGGAGGAAGTTTGGGTGAGGCAGATTTAGTTTGCCTCAAAAAGGGCAATTGTATTCTTTTGCAGATAAAGTCCACGTATAAAAAAACTTTTTACTATTATGAATATTCTTCACCTTCGTTGGAAAGATTCCCTTTTTACATAGTTGTAGATTTTGGTTATGGAAAAATTAGAATCTTAAAACCCAAAAAAATTATAAAACCAACGGATGGAGTCTTGCTACAAGACTTTTTAAATAGGATTTAAATATAAATTATAAGGTGATTCGATTGCCAGAAGTTTTAGTAAAAGACCTGATGCAAAAACCAGTCCAATTTATTCAAATAAAAAAATCAGTAAAAGATGCAGCAACTATAATGGACAAGAACAATGTTGGTTCGCTAGTAGTTATTCGAAACGGCAAACCAGTAGGAATACTGACTGATACAGATATAATAAGAAGGGTTGTTGCCAAAAACAAGAAGCCAGAAACTGTTAAAATCATAAATGTGATGTCAAAACCCCTAATAACAGTAAAACCAAACGAAACGTATCTTGAGGCTGCGAAAAAGCTCAGAAAAAACAACATAAAAAGACTACCAGTGGTCAGTGAAGTAGGGAAATTAATAGGTTTACTTTCTCTTTCTGACATAGCGGTTGCAGTTCCAGAAATGTTGGATTTACTTGAGAGTAGATTGAAACTCAGAGAAGAAACACCAGTAATAAAAGAAGAAACAACATCTGGTATTTGCGAGAGATGTGAGATTTACTCCACTAATTTAAAAAATGTTAATGATCAATGGATTTGTGAAACTTGTAGAGACGATTTAGTGGCTGAAGAATGAACATACAATTGGAGCAATCCGGTCTGAATAGAAGAGATAAAATTACAAGGATTGCTAACCTTTCTCCATTTTTTGCCGAAGAAAACGATACAATAAAAGAAGTAGTTCAAAAAATGATTTCTGGTCAGCACAGAAGAATACCAATAGTCAACAAGAAAAAAGACTTGATAGGAGTAGTAACAACAATGGATATTCTTGATGCATTCTTACGACACCAGAACTTCAATGAACCGATAAAATCGATAATGATAAGAGATATTGTTTTCTGTATGAAGGATGATTCTCTAGGTTTTGTCCTACAAAAATTGAAGCTGTCAAGAAGAGGAGGCATGCCAATAGTTTCTTCAAAAAAAGAGCTCGTAGGAATTATTAGTGAAAGAGATTTCGTGAAACCCTTCATAAAGATTAATTTTAACACAACTGTAGAGGAAGTTATGACAAAAAAACCGCTTATTGTACACGACACAATATCGATATTTGATTGCCTTAAGAGCATGATAAATTCACATTATCGCAGGCTACCTGTTGTGAAAGAAAAGCAATTGGTTGGAATAGTTACTTCAGCCGATATGATAAAATATATTTTTGAACATGACTACAAGTTTGATGATCTTAATGTCCCAATAGATTTTATCGTCCGAAAAGATGTTCTAACGATTTCTAATTCAAAAGACATATCAGAAGCGATCAAACTAATGAGAGATAAGGATGTTGGCGGTATATTGGTGACCGATGAAAAAAATAATCTTGAAGGTATAATAACAGAAAGAGACATAATTGAAGAGATAGTCTGAAAATGAAATTTAACTTATGTTGCTTTTATGAACCGATGAATATTTCGGTCCAGTTCTTTCCAGCACACTTTTCACAAGATGTACTGAATCTACAGTAAAAGATTCTTCCAAACTAAGTTTAACCAATTCGGATATTGTTTTATTTTTATCTGAAATTTTTTTTACCCTACATAACGTAAGATGTGGGCTCTTTACATCACCACCGATAAATCTCCTAACATCTTCGGTTAATTTTTCTATTTCAGAACTAACAATACCCAAAGCTATTACTCTGACATATTTTTCATTGGGGATCAGTCTTAAACCATCAATATTGATTTCAAAACTTTTGTAATTTTTAGAAATATCATCTAATTTGAGACAGATTTCCTTAGCCTTTTCATCAGATATCTCACCAAGAAAAGACAAACTGATATGCAAATTTTCCCTTTCAACCATCTTACAATCAACTGGTAGATTTTTTATCCTACTTTGTAAACTAATAATTTTCTCTTTCAACGAATCTGGTAGTAAGATACCTATAAATGCTCGCATAAAAAAGATTAAAGATTATAAGTACAAATATACTAATAGGTGATTTGGGCAATATGGCAGAAACAAGAGTAAGAGCCGCGGATATAGTCGGCAAAAATATAATCAGTGAGGAAACAGGTAGAAAATTTGGAATAGTATCAAACATAGATTTTGTAACCGAAAGTGGTGAGTTGCTTAACATTCTTGTCGAACAACCAACAAAGCATCTGACGGATATGAATCTCAAGACTGATGAGAAAGGAAGATACATGATTCCATTCAGTGCCGTAAAGTCTGTTGGCGATTTTATAATAATTAGCGAAAACGAATTGATCTGAGTTGAAATTAAAGCCAATTGATTTTAACTTGGTCAATTCGCCAATTAGGTTTAATTTTATCTTTGAATTCTGATTTCCATTTTGATTTACTTGCTAAAATTCCACACCAAGCTATCATTGCTCCTTGGTCACCTGAATACTCACTCGGTACAACGTAAAACTTTGCACTTCTATCCTCACACATCATTTTCATCATTTCTTGCAATCTTTTATTTGCAGCCACACCACCTACCAGAAGAAGCTCTTTTTTCCCTGTATGAGCCATAGCTCTTTCTGTGACTTCTGTCAACATAGCAAAGCAGGTTTCTTGAAGTGAATATGAAATATTTTCTTTAGATACACCATTTTTGAATAATTTTGTTGCTGCTGTTGCGATACCAGCAAATGATAGATCCATACCCTTGACTACATAAGGCAATTCTACATATTCTCCATTCAAAGCAAGTTTTTCTATCTCTGGGCCTCCTGGGTGAGGTAGACCCATTTCTCTCCCTACAACATCAAAACAGTTGCCAACTGGAATATCTTCTGTTTCGCCAAATATTCTGTATCTACCTCCAGCATAGGCTATGATCATTGTGTTCCCCCCGCTAAGATAGACAAATACTGGGTCTTTTGTTCCACTTGTCAATCTACCTATTTCAAGATGAGCTAAGGAATGATTAACTGGAATAAGTTTTTTCTTATATTTTTTTGAAATACCGATAGCAAAATCGGCACCAACTCTCAAAGCAGGCGGTAGACCAGGTCCTGCCGAATAAGAGATTACATCAACATTCTCTAATTTTTCTTTTGATTTCTCTAATGCTTGTGCCAAAACTTTTTCTTTTACTTTTTCATGGTGCTTTGCGGCGTCAATCGGTATGATACCTTTTCCAATAGGGGGTATGTAAGTGTCCTTTTCATTCACCAAAATTTTACCTTCATCAGTCACTATACCTATTCCAAAGGTATGGGCTGTTGTTTCAACCCCCAACGATAGCATAGTTCATATTTTAGTGTTTTAAAAAATTAAGTAGATGTTATGAAAGTTGAAGATCTGACTAGATTCGGAATACCTGAAGAATTTATAAAAAAATTCAAGGAAGAAAAAATCATAACTCTCTATCCACCACAGGAAGATATTATAAAGAAAAATCTTCTCAAGGAAAGAAATTTAGTATTAACGCTCCCTACGGCAGCTGGGAAGACATTGATTGCCACTTTTACAATTATTCAAAAAATTCTATACGAAAAAAGCAAAGTAGTCTACATAGTTCCCCTAGTTGCACTTGCAAACGAGAAATATTTCTATTATAAAAATCTTTTTGATAAAAAATACAAAGTTGCAATATCTGTTGGTGACTTAGATTCTTCTGACCCCTGGCTCGCTGACTATGATGTCATAATTTGCACTACAGAAAAACTAGACTCCTTGATAAGACACGGGGCACAATGGTTAAAACAAGTGGGGTTAATAATCGTAGACGAAATTCATCTTCTCACAGACTCTTCTAGAGGGCCGACGTTAGAAATTCTTCTCACACTTTTAAGGGAAATCATACCAAGAGCGCAAATTTTAGGACTGAGTGCAACCATAAAAAATGCATCTGAGTTGGCTAAGTGGTTGAATGCAATCGTATATGTTAGTGACTTTAGGCCTGTGAAACTTTTCGAAGGTATAGCATACAACTCAAAACTTCAATTTTATGGTAGAAAGGGGTATGAGCTACAGGATTTGGAAACGGATGCAGCTATCGTCGAAAATACTCTTGGGATGAAAAAACAATGTTTATTTTTCGTCTCGAGCAGAAAGGGTGCGGAAGCTTTGGCAGAAAGGATTTCGAATTTAGTCAAACCAAGATTAGGAAGAAATGAGCAGAACGATTTGTTAAAAGTTTCATCAGAGATATTAGATGTTCTGGAGATTCCAACCAAACAGTGTAAAAGATTAGCGAACTGTATTAAAAGCGGTGTAGCATTTCATCATGCAGGACTATTAGGAAAACAGAAAAGAATAATTGAAGAAAATTTCAGGAACGGACTTATCAAAATAATAACAGCAACACCAACACTCGCACTAGGAGTAAACTTACCAGCATTCAGAGTCATCATAAGGGATGCTAAAAGATTCTACACTGGACTAGGTGCAGTTTACATACCAGTCTTGGAATACAAACAAATGACTGGTAGGGCTGGCAGACCTCAATACGATGAATTTGGTGAAGCAGTTTTGATTGCCAAGACAGAAGAAGAAGTAAGAGATTTGACAGAACATTTCATTTTCGGTGAGCCAGAAGAGATAAGATCAAAGTTAGCTGTAGAACCAATTTTACGTATGCACACTTTATCTTTGGTTGCTAGCGAGTTGGTTAAATCTGAAAAATCTTTGAAACATTTTTTTTCTAAGACATTTTTCGCTTTTCAGTATGGTGATACCTTTTTGCTTGATGATAAGCTCGATGAAATTTTAGAAAGTTTAGAAGATTGGGAGTTTATAAAAAGAAAAGGAAGTGAATTACATGCAACTAAAATTGGTAAGAGAATTTCAGAACTCTACATCGACCCACTTACAGCGAATTATTTTCTAGAGTGTCTTAGAACTGCAACAGGTAAAAAAACAGAAGCTTTCAGTTATTTACATACTATTAGTAATGTGATTGAATCAAGACCACTATTATCTGTAAGAACAGGAGAAATTTCAGATATAGAAAATGTGATAGCTAAAAATGAAAATTTATTTTTACAAAAAATTCCCGAAGAGTGGGATTTAGATTTTGAAGAATTTTTCAAGTCAATCAAAACTGCTATGATGCTCGAGGATTGGATAAATGAAGCAACAGAGGATCAGATATTAACCAAATACAGAGTTGCGCCTGGTGAACTCAGAAGCAGATTGAATATTGCTGGCTGGTTAATTTATGGACTGCAAGAGTTGTCTTTACTACTTGATTTTAAAGAAGTTCTGAAAAAGGTTAGAAAAACAAGAATTAGACTACAATATGGAATAAAAGAGGAGCTAACACCATTAGTTAGACTTGAACAAATAGGGCGAGTTAGAGCAAGAAAATTGTACAATTCGGGATTAAAAACTTTAGATAACTTGAGAAAAATTCCGCTAGAGAGTTTATCACTGATAGTTGGAAAAAAGATAGCTTCTATAATTAAAAACCAGTTAGACAAAAAGTTAAAAATAAAAGAAGAAAAACAACTCACACTTAAATTATCTTAATCCCTTTCTCAGAAATTTAATAGTTGACATATATAGAATTCCACAAAAACACCACCCATATAATGTTATTACTGGTGTGTCAAAGAGGTACATACGATAATCCCATAAATATGTCCAAAATCCGTAGGTTGAACCAATATACTCTATCAACCAACCAACTATAACAAATACTATAATAGTGGATAACAAGAAAGTTTTATAATTAGTTTTCTTAAATATTCTTTTTTGCATAAAGATTATCACTAAAGAAGATACTGTTAATGTTACTCCCCATAAAAATATTACATCTAAAGATATCTCTTGACTTTCAATATAAAACACTGTAAGTACATTTGTATTGTAATTCCACATTGGTGCCGTTGTTATCTCCCAAGATAATCCAATAAGTAGCCCTAAAACTATTTCAGGTATAAGATTCTTTTTAAATATCCTTCCAATTATCCAAACTAAAATCAGAGAAATTACAGTCAAAGCTAAGAAAATCATAATTAGAATTTGATTTCTAGTTTTAAGTTTTTAATGGGGTCGCTGGGATTTGAACCCAGGATTTTCAGCGCCCGAGGCTGGCGTGTTAAACCAAACTACACTACGACCCCAAACTTTCTAGGTTTTATGATTGCGAAAAACTTTGAAACACGGTGAGGCAATATTTCAATCCTATAGATATCGCTTTGATTTATTCTTTTATCCTTTTGTAATCGAGTTCTGAAATCTATATTTAACAGTCTTAAATAGAATTCTATATCTTTTTTTAAGTTTTTAGAAATTGTGTTGAAAATAACTCTTTTATTTGTAATCCAACCATCCGTATCTATTAAACCCCTGAGAAAACCGATTCCGAATCGTTTGTTTTTAATTCTCCTTTTAAGGTGTACATTTTTGGTTTTTTTATGTACCCATTTCAAATTTTCTATGAAAAAGTTAAAAATCAAAATTGACCTATATCTAACTCTAAAAACACTTTCATTAACATCATGATAAACCCACGGTCTTTTATTAAAAACTTTTATCAAAAGTTTAATTAATTCCTTTAGATATAATCCTTCCTTTTTACCTATAGTAATAACAGTATCATAGTAATAATTACCTGTGACACTCCCGTCTCCAGAAAAAATACCTAAGACTTCACCAAATTCTTCTAAATTTCTAAAATTTATCTTGGGTCGTTCTAAAGAACGGAAACCCGGTTTTATTTTTCTAACGTGATAATGGACAGTTGACAACGGCACATCAAGCCGTCTGCTCATTTCTCTAATTGGAATATTCTGTAAAATTAAATTCCTTATTTGCCCGTTAAGGCTTTTCATTTTCATCTTTATTCTTTGTTCAAGTTTGTATTTAAACGTAACCTATGTTCAAGTACCATATATTTTAGTGTCCTAGACCAAACTAGACTACAACCCCTTATGTTTACATTTTTTTCAATTACAATTATAGTTACTAACGATACTAAAATTTGAACAAAGACTATAAAAATTAAATCATCTATTTGATTTCTAAAGTTATTTTTGCTTTATTCCCAGTTTTTCTCAACTCTTCTACAAGATCTTGATTTAATTCGTTAGCAGACTTATCGGACATTATACACAAAGTTTTACTATCAATAGTATCATCTTTTCTGATTATGATATTTCTGCTGTCTGTTATTTTCAGTGCTGGAGACCCGAATGCAAATATTTCATCCGTCACACCATTCACTTCAATTTTTATGTCCACATTCCTACTGGCTTTTAATGCTTCCTTGAACTCTTTACTAAAATCTTTACAAGACTTGTTTGCACTAACGGCTATTACACTATCATCAGTAACATTACCACTCATAGTTATTGTTATCATGTCTAGATTAGTAGCCTTGATACTCAAGTGACCATATGCTTCAACTTCCTCCTTTACTGGCTTCACTTCCATCAATAATTTCCACCCTTTTTCTGTTGGGACGTATGCTCCACCTTCATCAGAATAATACAATGCTCCCATCTTCTCTAAAGCATTGAGAGCTGTTTGTAAAAGTTCTGGAGTAATTTCAGGAGTGGTGCCTCTGGGCTCTTCCGGTATCTCTTGCATATTTCTTTTTGTCATATCATTCAACCTTTCTTACAAAAATCAAAAAACCTGTATGCATCAGACCCATTGTTTTAGGTCTTATCGTTCTCTCAGTTTGCCACTCTCTTACAATATTTTCAACTACTTTTACATAAGAAAAACCTTTTATTTTTTTGATTTTCCTTAACACGTTAACCAATTCATCAATGGTAGGAGAATATACAAATAACTGCCCACCAACTTTTAGAATGTGATAGGCCCGGTTAATGGCTTTTTCAGGGTAATGAAGGTCCAAAGTAACTAAATCTACATTTTTTTCATTCACACTTTTTACAAAGTCCTTGTTCTTCAGAATTATATTTTTCAAACCCGATTTTTTAATATTATCTTTCGCTACTTTGAAAATTTTATTATCTTTCTCATACGTGACAATCTTTCCTTTATTCAAATAATTGGCAAGAGATATAGCCAAAAATCCAGAGCCACTTCCTGCATCCACAATCAAGCTATCTGGCCCCACACCAGTATATACTAAAATCATTCCTACGTCTTTAGATGTTATTATTTGAGGAAATCTCTGCATTTTTTTAAGAACATCCTGAAGGTTGGGTTTTACTATTACGAATGTTTTTCCTAGATGGCTTTTTATTTTATCACCAAACTTCTTCTTTTTTATTTTTCCAAGGTTAATCATTCCGCTCTTAGTGTTTATCTTTTTGTCCGATATTTTTACTAGATATTCCTCATCCTTAGAAAACAATAATACAGGCTCACCTTTCTTCAACACAATCACTAATCAAAGATAGAATTACATTGCTCTTAAAATTTCTATTCTTTTATCTATAGGAGGGTGGGTTGTAAATACGTTATCAAGAGCACTTTTATTAGGATCAATGAAGAAAATATGAGAAACAGCTTCACTAACTTTCATTTTATTTTCATTGTATTTTTTGATTTTCTCTAATGCGTCTGCAAGACCATTTGGGTACCTTGTAAGCTGAGCAGAAGATGCATCAGCTAGATATTCCCTCTTTCTTGATATTGCGAGTTGAACTAACCTTACGATTATTGGTGAAATTATTGCCAATACAAGTCCAATTAAAATAAATAATCCACTTCCTTTACTTTCTCTACTACTTCTCCCCCCATATCTCATTGACCTCAGGAATACATTGCTTATTATTGCGATAAGTCCAACCATTACAGCTACGATTATTGCAAATCTTATGTCAAAGTTTCTCACGTGTGAAATTTCGTGACCTATTACTCCTTCCAATTCATCTCTATCCAACTTTTCTAAAGCTCCTGTTGTGACTGCAATACTAGCGTGTTCAGGATCCCTCCCTGTTGCAAAAGCGTTTATGTCTTTATCTTCTATCACATAAATTTTTGGCTTAGGTATGCCTGCAGCAATGCTCAACCCCTCAACAACATTATTTAAGTGCATGTAGTTTCTATCACCTTCTTTAACTGGTTTTGCACCTGTAGCAGATAGAACAACTTTATCTCCATAACGATAACTTGTAAAAGTATACAGGAAGATTACTACAAAAGAAAAAATCAAAAGAAAAATAGAAAATTCAGGATAGAAAAAGTATGATAAGAAGTATACCAGAGAGAAAAGAACTACGAAAACAAGAAAAGTTAGTAGCAAAGAGTTAATTTTATTTTTAGAAATTTGGTCGAATATGTTGACGTTTTCCATTTAGAACTCCACTTTAACTGGTTCTCTTTCCTCTACACCAACTTCAAAATATTCCTTCGGAGTTCTACTACCAGCAAACCACTTACCAGGAATAGTGGTTATCAGATTATTGAATCCCAGTATAGAATCGTTGTAAAACTGACGTGAATAAGCGATTTTGTTTTCAACTCCTTCCAACTGTTCTTGGAGAAGCTTGAAGTTTTCATTGGCCTTTAGATTCGGGTAATTTTCTGCAAGTGCGAATATACTTTTCAAAGCTTTACTCAACTCAGCATCTGCTTTGGCTCGTTCTTTAACACTCCCAGCTTTTATCATGTTTTCTCTAGCTTTTACAACCATTTCTATCATGTTCTTTTCATGTTTTACATACCCTTTTACTGTGTTGATAAGATTTGGGACAAGATCAACCCTTTTCTTTAACTGTACGTCTATCTGAGACCATGCATTGTCAATCCTATTAGAAAGGACTCTAACTCGGTTGTAATAGTAAACAACTATCAGAACAACGACTATAATCGGAATTACGGGTAATGCAATTATCCACCAATCCATCGAATCACTTATTTTATAATCTGTTTTCTTCTCGTATTTAAAACTAACCTTGTAGCCAATCTCGGTTTTTAAATTCAAGAAGTTCAAATAAAGAACTATGAAAGCATACATAGTCCCAGCAATCATCGGGTACTTCGTGTTGGATGAAAATAACAAGATAATTTTATTCAGACCTTTTCCTAAGAATCCAGAGGAGATTGCAGAGAAACTTAAAATGTCTGAGTTAGAGCTTACAGAAAATGAAAAACTTATTCAAAACGAGCTATGGAAGAAAGGATACAAGACATTCGTATATTCAATCAGGAAAACAGGAGCAAAAAACGTAGAAACAGACAACAAAGCCACACAGTTCGTGAAAGATAACCTGAGAAAACTTGCAGTAGATTACAAGTTTATCAGAGATCAAGCAGAATTGAACCAACTATTGTCTAAAGTCAATGTTGAACTCACAAAAGTACAAATTAAAAGAGGCGTAGAAAGAGACAAGCTTGTTATACAACTCAACGGTGCAATAGAGGAACTGGATAAGGCTATAAACATTTTTATCGAGCGACTTAGAGAATTATACGGTTTGTACTTTCCAGAGATGAACAGGATAGTTGGAGATCATGAAAAGTTTGCGAGATTAATAAGGGATTATGGTTCTAGGGAAAAGATAGAAGACCACGAAATAAAGCAGTTTGCGGAGAAAAGTATGGGGATGGATTTTAAACAAGAAGATATTAAAACAGCCCAGCTATTTGCCACAAAGATTCTAGAACTATATCAACTGAGAGAAAGTTTATCAAAACAATTAGAAAAGCTTTTGAGAGAGCTAGTTCCTAATTTTACAGAGCTTGCGACACCAATGATTGCAGCTAGAATTATAGCAAAAGCAGGTGGAGTAGAGAAATTGGTAAAAGCTCCTTCATCATATATTCAGCTTATTGGTAGCGAAAAATCGTTATTCCGACACCTAAAGGGAAGAGGAAAGTCACCGAAGTATGGAATTCTTTTCATGCACCCACTAATTCAAAGAGCTCCACAGGAAGAGAAAGGTAAAATCGCAAGAACAATTGCAAGCAAACTCAGTATTGCAATAAAAATTGACCATTATTCAAGAAAGAACAAAGCCGATGAGATGAAAAAAGACTTGGAAGAAAAAATAAAAGATATTTTATCACATAAACCTAAAAGAACTAAAAAGTAATCTGTTAATTGTTTGATAAAGTTGATGGAAATGACAGAAGCAAAGCCATACAAATTTGATGGTGTCTACAAAGTGGATGGAAGATTCGCAACAGTTAACCTAGTTCCAGGATACAAAAGTACGAATGAAGAAATCATAAAAGTTGGTGACATAGAGTATAGAATTTGGGACTGGTGGACTTCGAAGCCTTCTGCAGCTTTTAAGAAAGGTCTTAAAATATTTCCATTAAAAAAAAGTGATAATGTTCTCTATCTTGGTCTTTCTGAAGGTAAGACTGCTTCATTCTTTAGCGATATAATCGGTAGTGAAGGTATGGTTTTCGGAGTTGAGATAAGCGAGAGGAGTCTGAGGGAAGCTATTCCAATGTGCGAACGAAGAGGAAATATCATTCCAATATTGGGCGATGCTAGAATACCAGAAAAATACGAGAGTACAGTTTTTGGGAAAGTCAATTTCATTTACGAGGACGTTGCTTCTCCAGATCAGATACAGATTCTGATTAGAAATACTCGAAAATTTTTGAAGCCCAGTGGGTTCGCAGCGATTGCTATAAAATCTCAGAGCATAGATGTGATCAAAAAACCAGAGAAAATTTACGAAGAATCTTTAAAAGAACTCGATAAACATTTTGAGATACTACATAAAGTTGAGTTAGATCCTTATGAGAAACATCATATGTTTGTTATTATGAAGTGGAAGAATGTCTAATAGATTATTTTTTCTTCAGTTCGGAGGAAGAGGGAGGAAGGAATTCATATAAAAAATTGAACTACGGGCTACCCCCGGTTAGTGAGTTCCATCCTCCCATGTTCACAGGTCGGATAAAACCAAAAATATGATTATCTTTTATAAAATTTACTCTGAGCTTATTAACTCCCCTATCTCTTAAGTGAGTCATTTCCATTTTTGCTATTGTGTACATTCCTTTCACTTCAGTTTGTTGGTATCTTACTGAAACTGTTGAAATCAAGTAATTTTTTCTGGTCAACAAAAATCAATGTGTTTTCCAAAAAACTGTTGTAACACGTTCTACAGAAAATTCTCCTCTTTCCGAAACCGTCTACAAATTTTATTAACCTATGGGATTTACATCTTCCACAGTGCATCATAATCTCCTAAAAGAATTTTCTCTCGAGAAGTATACCAGACTTTCGTAGGAGGCCATTTCCCAAAAAGAAATGTTGGGAAATTATCTATAGTTTATAGTCAAAAAATAAGGTCTATTTTACCTTTTTATACAGAAAATCGGTGTTATTAGGTAGATTTTCTAAGCTCTTCTATCCTTTTCACAAATCTCTTCTTAAATTCTGACAATTTATTCAAAGGTATCAAAGCACCTGCAGCCTGTCTATGTCCACCACCCTCACCCCACGCACTGTAACTCAACAGTTCTCCGAGGTTTATGTCTCCCCCATGATATCTAACATTTGCCCTATAGACATCATCGACCTTCTGTATCAGAATAATTATTGTGTCCAGATGTTCAGAGGAGATTGCGGAGACGACTGATTTGTCAATTAACTTTTCATTTTCAGGTGTAGTTGAGATTATTAACTTTATATCTTTGAAAATTTCCACATTTTTCCAAAATCTTTTTTTTTCAGACCCAAAGAATTTTGAATGTTTCTTGTAGACTTTTCTCAATTTTTTGTTTCTGAAAATTTCTGAAAGATTTTTTGATTTTTTTATGATGTCAAATATGAAAGTCGGACCAAAATTAGAAATTCCAACTGATAGAATAACCGCAACTTTTCCAAATTTCGTTTTCCAAATTTCATTTTTCTTTTTGATGTGGATATACTTTTTAATTAAATCCTTACAGTCATCAAATCCATAATCACCCAAAGTTCCTAGAACTGCAACCCACTCCATGTCTTTTATTTTGGTCAACCTCGAACACAATTTATATGTAATGTAGCTTGTGGGTTGGTATATCTCAGGATTATTCTCCCTCGGATTAATGACAATTACATTTTTACTTTTTATTTTTTGAGTAATTGGATGATGATCGATGAGCAAAAAATTTCTCCCCAACAATTCTTTCAAATCTTTCTGCAAACTATATATTCCCAAATCCATGACGATTATTTTAGAAAATTTTCTCAGATTGAAATTCGTCTTAGTTATTTTGTAAATTGACGTCTGAGATGTCTTTATTCTTTTTATTCCCATTCTTTCTAGAGTTTTTTTAAGAACTATAGCAGAGCAAAGACCATCTACATCATCATCGCAAACTATCAGAATCCTGTCTTTTTCTTTTATACTTCTGATAAAATTCAAAGTAGAATTAAAAAGTCCATTTCTATTTACTTTCTTCAGTCTTTCCACCCAATTTTTTTATTTCCTCTTCACTCAAAAGTATAAGAGGAATTTGACTTTGTTTTTTCATAGCATTCCACTGGAATTCTATCATAGCTAGCATTGTATCTACATGATGTAAAATAAGAGCCTCGAAATTTCTAGGTGGTGTAGGTCCTGTTTCTCCCTGAAGATGTGAAGCTATCATGTGGATGACTTGCTCTGGAAATTCTCTGTGATAAAGTTCTGCAACTGCCATAGCTGAGTGGTCAAGCATTACTCCTGTGTGCTCTACAGTTTTTTTTGAAGATTTATACTCGAAAACTTTCATTATGTCGTGTAGAAGAGTACCCGCTATGAGATGATCCATGTTTACCGGTATACCATAAGTTTTATTTACTATATTGGCTATCGAAATGCAACACTCAGTGACAGCTACAATATGATTTAACGTTTCTCTTTCTACTACATTACCACCAACCATGAACAAACTTTTTGAATCTTCTATCTTTGTTTTAGGATATTTTTTAAACTCTTTGTGGCTTAATGTAGGATTTTTTATAAATTCTATAACTTTCTTTCTCAAATCTCGATCTTCTATCTTTTGTGCAAGCTCAATTAATTTCTGCATCTATCTCATCCTTCTCCAAGTTCTAAATCTACTTTATGAATTACCATCTATTGCCTCTAACCGAACAGCGCGCTCAATCCAGCAGCTGCTTCTTCAGCTTTCTTTTCCTCTGCTTCTTCAGCTTTCTTTTCCTCTTTCTTCTCTTCTTTAGCTGGCGTAGCAACAGAAACTGCAGCCTGCTTTAGGACATCTTCTATATTTACATTCTCCAAACTGGCCACTACAGCTTTTATTTTAGCCTGGTCTGGAGCAATTCCTATAGATTGTACTACTTTTGTCAAGTTATCTTCTGTTATCGGTAATTTAGCTGAATGTAAGAGCAGTGCGCTATATATGTATTCCATCTAACTTGCACCTCCAATTTTTAATTCCAAAGCTTTAGCGTTATTCTGAGCTTTAGACAATAATAACGATATGTTATCCTTTGTAGGATAAGAAATACCAACTGAAAGATTTAAGGCTTCCATCCTAGCTTGAATCAACAGACTCGGAACTTCATTCACAAGGTTTAGAACATCTCGTTTGTAAATCTGTCTGTTTGAATAAATCCCAATGATATTTACACCAATTCTAACGGTCTCTATTTTCAATTTTCTCAAAACAGAAGCCAAGTCCTTAGATATTTTATCTCCCTTTTTAGCAACGACAACATCTTTTTTGATTGCAATTTTCCCCTCTTCTACCCCTGCAGGTATTTTTACTTTGGCTAGCTCACTTATCACAGGCCCCGGCATAAGATCTGTTCTACCGGCAGTTACTAATACATCATTCTCTGTAATATCTCCATCTTTAGCATAAACAGGTGTTTTTAGTTTGTCAATCTTTATGAATATTTTGAAAGGATCTTCATTCGATAGTATGACTGCAGGCTGGTTTGGAACTATCTTTTCTAATTCAGATCTTCCAATTTTTTGTAAAACTCTCAACAAAACAGATTTCTTAATCACTTCTATGTTTATGTTATCTCTACCTTCCTTTTTGACTATCTGCAATATTTTGCTAGGAAGTTTATTTACGTCAATAATTCCTATGACTGAATATTTCTTGAATTCTTCCACCAACTTTTCAGATAATTTTATTTTTTCTTCTCGTTTCATCTTCTATATCTCAACTTTTACCAATTTACTCATAGTGAATTTTAACAAAACTTTGCCGATGTTATTCTTACCTTTGGGCAATCTTTTCTCCAAGAATTGCATAATAGCTTCGATGTTTTCAGTGAGTTGCCCATCCGACATACTTTCTTTTCCGATTAAGCATTGTATGACTGGTGCATCCTTGACCCTAATCCTAACAGATTTTTCATAATTTTTTATCATCAAATCAACATCTCCAGAAACTATCTTTGGTAATTTTCCTCTCGGCCCTATGAATTGACCTAATATCTTTCCAACCACTGGCATGAGTTTGGGTTCAGCCAAAAAGAATTCAGTCTTTTTTACCAAATTCCTAGCTTCCCTCTTCGACATTTTCATTAGTTCGTCACCCCCAATTATATCAGCTTTATCAGTCTTTATTGTATCAGAAAAAACTACAACTCTTATATCTTTCCCCCTCCCGTTTGGCAAAATCACATCATCAATAAATTTGTTCTCATGTTTTTTCAGATCGTATTCCTTCAAGTTTACAATTAGATCTATACTCTGGGGAAACTTTCTTTTCTTAGAACTTTCTCTCAATTCTTTAATCGCTTTTAATACGTTTTCTTTTATCACAGTTTTTCCCTCCTGCCGAAGCAGTCCAACGGGATTAAGAACTATTTGTAAACAAAGATATAAAAAGGTAATTATGGCAGGTATCTTGTTATTCGATATTCCTAAAGAAAAAGATGTTTTGAGAGTGAAGATACACAGAATTCTAAAAGAAATAAAAGCAGAACAAATTCAAACCTCTGTATGGAAATCGGAGAATATGCAAGAGCTGATAAAAATTGCTATAATGATAAGAAACTCTGGAGGCAGTGCAACAGTATTGGAAGAAAAAGTAGTTTTCTAATAATCTAGGAAATAAGATGATCCCATTTTCCTTCATCAATTTCTTTTATAATTTCCTTTGGTCTCTTACCTTCTATCAAAATACCAGTCATAGAATTAGCAGTACCAACAACTTGTTTGACTGCAGTCTTAAGATCTTTAGCTAGAAGAGCTTCCCTTTTCATTTTAGCAATCTTAACAACACTCTCCATTTTCATATCTCCTAGAGTTGTTACACCTTTTGCTTTATCCTCTTCTGTGATTTTCGCCAGTTCTATTTTGAGTTCCTTTTTAATTAGACTTGAAACAGGAGGGGTTCCTACAGAAATTTTCCAAGTTTTACCATCAATATCTATTTCAATTTTTACTGGAACTTGCATTCCGGCATATTCCTTCGTCTTTTCATTTATGTCTTTGAAAAATTCATTGATGTTTATTTTTAGCGCTGATAATTTAGGGGCAGTTGCAGGGCCTGGGCTGGCTTTACCTCCATCTACTAACAAGTCCATTTTTTCTATCTTTCCCATAAACTCACATCAGTTTATTTCTTTACCTTTTCTAAAATTTTGATGAACTCCACTGAAATTGTTATAGGAATAGGTGTTGCCACTTCTAGTGGTTCCAAAGTCAACTCTCTCTTCAATTTATCGAATCTTGTGACTTTCCCCTTTGTTGTCTTAAACGGTCCACCTATGACCTCGACTATATCACCAACATTTATTTCAATTTCAACTTTCTTTGGTTGTAAAAATTTTTGTATCTCAGTTATTTGGATGGGTTTTTTTATTACTCCTCTTACATGTGATACCATCTGCACAGCTTTCTCTATGTCTTTTATGTCACCTTCAACAAACACATAACCTTTTATTTCTTCTGGGTGAACAAGCGCGACAATATTAAGCCCCCCTGCTTTAGCTTTTGCTGAAATGGAGTCGAGAACTATATTTTCTCTACCGACTACTGTCTTTATTGTATAAATCAAAAAATCACCCTATGAATAAAATCGAGAGAAGATAAATTAAGAATCCGATTATACCTATGCCAATGATTCCTATAGCACATATCTTTGCAGTTAGAATAAATTCTTCTTTGTCTGGTTTTTTTGCAATCATCAGAACCCTTTTATAATTTTCCAAAATTTCTTTTATTTTGAGATTCATAACAAACACTATAGAAATTTCATTCAATAAATTCTATTCCAAGTGACTTCTGTACGTTCTTTTTTTCTTCTTTCGTCCATGATTTTTCCGGACCGAATATTTGAGGAGACTTCACTCCAGTGACTATCAACAGAGCCCTTACACTGTCCCCCAACGACTTGTCGATTGTCGCCCCCCAAATTACTTTTGCATCATCTGAAATCTTACTCGAAACTCCTTCAACTATTTGTTGCGCTTCTCTTATTGTTATATCAGGGCCACCGCTAACGTTTATCAGAGCTCCTTTAGCCTCGTTAATGTCAACTGAAATAAGAGGATTATTCAAAGCTTTTTCAACAGCTTCAAATGCTCTGTTTTCAGTATCGCTCTCACCCATTCCTATCATTGCAAGACCACCTTGATTCATTACAGCACGTACATCGGCAAAATCAACATTAACCAGACCAGGCTTTGTAACAAGTTCTGCTATACCTTTTACTGCATTTACTAAAATTTCGTCAGCCACTTTGAAAGCAGTTAACAAAGAAACATCAGGGACAATTTCCAAAAGTTTATCATTCGGTATAACTATCAAAGTATCCACGACAGTTTCTAAATTTTCTATTCCTTCACGTGCATTATTCATTCTCTGCTTACCTTCCATGGAGAATGGCAAAGTGACAATAGCAACAGTTAATGCACCAAGTTTTTTTGCTATCTCTCCGACTACTGGTATGCTTCCAGTTCCTGTACCTCCACCCATCCCACAAGTTAAGAAAACCATGTCAGCACCCTGTAATACCTTCTTTATATCTTCTTTACTTTCTCTCGCAGCTTCCATACCTATTTTAGGATCTGCACCTGCACCTAAACCACCAGTGAGCTCCTTTCCAATCAAAACTTTCTTGTTAGAATCTGTATAAAGCAGATCAGCTGCATCTGTGTTTATTGCTATAGTTTCTGCGCCAACTATACCAATTTGCATAAGCCTTGTTACAGTATTGTTTCCTGCCCCCCCACAACCAATAACTTTTATCTGAGTTCTTCTCTTCTCCAAAATAGCTCTTATCTCTTCATCCGCTTCTTTGGATCTGTCAACAGGTTTATCGATTAATTGTCTGACTCCCATAAGAATCTCTTAATATATTTCATTAATCTAAACATAAAAGATTTAATATTCACTTATAAATCTTATTTTTTCAATTTCTTTGATCCATTTTTTTATCTCATCTGCAATATTTTTCTCTAGATCAGCCCCGAGAATTGTTTTTTTGATAAACTTTATATCAACTACTTTATCCTTAGGTTCAATTATGATATTTTCAGACTCTATTCCAGCAAAATAATGAATAATAGCCTTGATTTTTTCACCCAAATCCTTTATGAGACTTTTTATTTCAATCTCATATTCCAACTTTTTTCCGGCCAGAGGGTGGTTGAAATCTACTCTAACTCTACCACCATCATTGCTTATTATCCTCCCTCTGATGTTATTTACATCGACATAAGAGCCTGGTGTTGGATCTACATTTTTCTCTCTGAATACGGAAATAGGAATTAACTTTATCAATTCAGCACTTCTCTCACCAAAAGCCTTTTCTGGAGGAATCTCAACAATTTTTTTCTCTCCGACTTTCATTTCTTTTAGAGCATCATCAAGCCCTTTTATCACAAATCCAGCATCAACAATTATTGCAGTAGGATGATAATGCACTTGAGGATTGTAAATCTTCTCTTTTTTTGCAACTTCTTCTATGGTCAGATCAAAAATTTCTCCACTATCTTTCACTTTTCCGATGTAATCTATGTAAATGAAATCCCCCTTTTCCATAAAACCCAACTTAAAAATGTTTGCGGTTAAACATTTAAATCTTATCTGTTATTAAAAACTAGATAACAATGAACGAAAAAGACTGGAAATTTTGCTTACATCCAGAAGACAAAGAGCTATTGATGGAATTACTCAAAGTCACAGAAAAACATCACTGTGCATATGAAAGGGCAGATGACGTTAAAGTTGCACAGCTATGGTGCTCTCTTCTTGAAATGAAAAAAGAAATGAATGAAGTCAAACAAATTTTGGGCAAAGTATCAGAGCCCTTCAAATCTATAGTTTCAATGGGAGAAGAGGCAAAGAGGAAAGAAATAGAGAGATTAGTTTCAGACATCATCAAACCAGTAGATCAAGCATCTCAAGAAGCAACAACGAAACTAGTAGAGAGTCTAATGAAATTCTAGGATGCATAGACACAATTAAAAATAATAGAAACAAAACCTGTTTAAAGTAAACAATAGGCTTTATTTTTTTCCTTTACAAATTTTACAGAATCTTGTCTTTTCCACAACACAATTTGGACAGACTCTTGACCCACATACAGAACAAGTGTATAATCCAAATGCACTCATCTTACAACAAGCACAAATTCCAGGTAATGACATAAAAATAATATCGCTTTCATTTTTAATTAATTATCAATGGCGGGAGTGGGATTTGAACCCACGAAGGCACTAAGCCACGAGGTTTCTTCTCTTCATAAATTCAGAGCTTAATGATTTGATAATCTTAAGCCTCGCGCCATTGGTCTTTGTTAATTTGACCAGACTAGGCAACCCCGCCTTAATCTAATATCACAATGTATTTTCATAGAATTAAGTTTTTAAACATTTTTATCTAAAACTTTATTTTTCTAACTTCTTTTACGAATTCATTACCTTTCTTTTCTAGAATCTCCGCAGACTTCATGATCAAATCTTCCACATGCCAGCCAGACACACTTTCCACAATTACAATAAACGAATCTTCTACAGGAGTAACTTTAATTATTTTTTTACTGGCTTCTACGCATTGGTTGCACAAAATACAGTCCAGAGGTCTGGAAGCTATTAGTTTATTTCCTTCTATGTCAAATACATTTCTTGGGCATATCCCAACATACTCTGGTTTAGGGGACAGTTCTTTACCAATCATTATGTTCACCTTGTTTTTGTATCCAACAACACCACCCTGCCATTTTGCATGTTCTTTTCCCAATCCGAGTTGTGCAGTTGCTTCAGATTGTAACTCCTCTCCTTCAAAGAGTTCGACGATTGGAATGTTATCAAAAATAGGTCTTACATCCTTTGCTGTGGATTTCAAATCTCCTGAATAGACCATGCTTGGGCCTTTCTTTTTCAGAACGAGTTTAACTTCACATTTACTACAGCCCTTTCCCTTACATGTACATTCTTTAGTAAGATTATATGCATCATAATCAAAAGTAAGGGGTATCAATCCAAGCCGGTGGGCGACAATCTCATCGTTGAGTGCTGAATCGTTTTTCTTAAATTCCACCCATTCTATAGACATCGTAGGAATTTCACCAAGAATGATTCTTCTTAATGCAGATATGAAACTAGGCCTGATCTCTTCGATGAGAAATTTTATTTCATAATCCCCTTTTTGTAAAAATTGTATTTTCATCTTATCCCAGATAGCTATAGTTTTGTTTTTTTGAATGATTTAAACCTTACTGTTTTTATGAGTTCTACACTATATAAAGTTCGGAATGGACAACTATACACGTCGTCCTCTACGCCCACCTTTAGATTTCATCTTACCATGTCCAATCGGAGTAATATCTTCAATCATCCCTATTTTTAATCCAGTTCTCACCAAACCTCTTATCGCAGGTTGAGCTCCTGGGCCTGGAGATTTCGATTTAATACCACCAAAAGCACGAACTTTTATATGGACTCCAGTAAAACCTTTTGATATTGCCTCTTCTGCAGCTTTTTTTGCAGCTAACATTGCTGGAAAGGGCATCCCTCCCTCTCTATCTTTATCGGTCATCATTCCTCCCGTCGTCTTGGCCACAGTTTCAGCCCCTGTTATGTCTGTTATGTGAATGATTGTATTGTTTGCAGTGCTGAGTATATGTGCTACTCCCCATTTTTCTTCTTTTTTAAGTTGTTGTTTCTGTTTCATTCTTCTTCATCTTCAATTGAATTGGGATATTTGTTTGTATCTTATCTTCCTCATTCTTCGAGATCAAGTGGCTTGGAAAAGTAGTTTTTCTATTCCCAACTAGAACATGCCCGTGAGTGATTAGCTGTCTGGCCTGCTTTATACTATTTACAAGACCTTTTTTGAAAATTATTGTCTGGAGCCTTCTGTCCAAAATATTTTCTATAGTAAGTTCCAGAATATTATCCAAGCTTATGCCTCTGGTGAGAATACCCAACTGAGTTAATTTTTTTATAATAATTTTTTCTTGCTCTTTATTTTTTCTTGCTCCAAGTTCTCTGGCCAACCTTCTATATTTTCTTAACAAAGCTTCTGCTCGCCAGAGCTCCTGTGCCTTTGTTAGTCCATAAATTTTAACGAGTTGCTTTTCTTTTTCTATTCTCTCTTTGTCAAACATTTTTGTTGGTGTTTCGTACTTTCTTTTTATACGCTTCATTCAATCACTTCTTTTCTTCTTTCTTTTTCCCCTCTTCACCAGTTTTCTGCATCTGTATTTTGATTGATTTTCTTAAAACTCCAACTATTCTTCCCTTTTCTCTAAAATGACTTCTTGTGCTTTGCCCTCTGACAGGTTGTCCCAACATATGTCTCCAGCCTCTATAATTTTTCAAATCTACATATCTTTTAATATCAAACTTTCTTGCCACATCCAGGTCAGAAGATGTGAGATGAATATTTTTTCCAGTTTCTCTATCTTTCCTTCTGTTCAATAAATAAGATGGTATTTCAAACTGAGAAGGATTTTTTATAATTTCTTCCAACTTCTGTATGTCGTTTTGATTTAACATTCCTATTTTTTGTCTAGGATTTATTCCAGAGACCTTTACAACTGCCTTTGCAAAAACATTTCCAATACCTTTAATATTTTGTATAGCTTTTAGAACAGGTTTCTCTCCATTCAGGTCAGTATTGAGCATTCTGATTAGACTTTTCACTTCTACTTTCGGTTTTTCAATCTTTACAGCTTTCTTTTCTTCTTTTTTATCCCCGACTTGCAATTTTTCTTTATCCAAGTCTTTAGGTTTGGTTGTCCCCATGATAACACTCTCAGATAACTATATTAATGGATAGAGTTAACTTTTAAACTTTAATTTCTATGGACCGGCCGGGATTTGAACCCGGAGCCTCTGCCAATTCGGTTTGAGTTGTGAAAAATGCCGAGACAGCGATCTTTAGCGAAAATTTACCGTTGATCTACCGGCCCACAAAAATTATTTCTTTTTCACCCATTTTAATTTTTTTGCTTTTTTACCCATGAAAAAATAACTTTCACATTTACTCTTGTCGAAATAGAGTATAGTGCCATCATTTTTTACAAATATCTTACCAACCCCCCTAGGAATATTCTTACCACAGAAAGAACATTTCATTTTGATTACCTTTCCTCAAGCTTCATTGCAACTTCCATCTCAGTTTCCTTTAGCATAAGAATGTCTTTCACTCTAACTGGTCCTATAACATTTCTTGTTAAAATTTTTCCTTTGTCCGGTCCATCAAGAACTTTACATCTAACCTGTATCACTCCTCTTACACCAGTTCTTCCCAAAATTTGCAATACCTCTGCTGGATATGCTTCTTGTGCCATAAAATCTAACTCTAAAAGAACATAAGACTATTTCTTGACTAATGCTTCAACATTTTTTACTATTTCTTTCAATAAGTTTTTACCCTCTCCAACGTCTAGAAGAGCTATGGAAGCAGTCGGAACGTCAATACCAGAAGCTCTGCCAAGATCTTGCTTGCTCTTCACATAAACATAAGGAACTTTCTTTTCTTCACATAGAACAGGCAAATGCATTACGATTTCCTCAGGTTCAACGTCCTCAGCTATAATTACCAGTTGAGCCAATCCTTTTTCTAGAGCCTTTGTGGCCTCATTAGTACCTTTTCTAATCTTTCCAATATTCTTTGCAATTTCTACCAGTTGCAATACCTTATCGTTCAATTCTTTAGATATTTCGAATTTTATGTAAGCCTTTACCATTTTCAACACTTCTTCTTTCTAATTTTATTTATGTATGAAGTATAAAATGGTTTCTTTTCCAACTTTATTAACTTTGCAAAAACCTATTCTCACAAGTTGAATTATCTGATCTTCCTTGGTTTTTTTTATTTCAGGTTCGGCTAATACGTTTATTATTTTTCCATCAGGCATCAAAATTTTTATTTTCACATTAGGTTCAGATACCCACTGAATTTTTTGAATATTCATCGGGATTTTTTCAGATATGAATCTAGAAGTTTTATCCAGCTTGACAACGAAAAGATATGCCAGTCCAATTTCTTCGCCACTAAACTTTTTATAGTCCTCCGAACTAACATAAATTTTTTCTGTGTTCACAGTAATTTTTCTGTCCCCCTTTTCAGAAAAATCTGGATGTAGAGAAATTCTAACTTCTTTAACTTTTTGTGGATCCTTTATTTTAATTTCTACCGGATCGATGATAGCAAAATATCTGTTAGCTATTGGGTCAATTAATTTTCTATTTTCAGAATAAAGAATTTTCACTGGCACGGTTATGTCTGCTTCACTCAGACCAAGCCGTAATATAAAATTTTTTATAGCTTCAGGTTGTATACCTCTCTTCTTTAAAGACATGAGTGTCCATGTTCTCGAATCATCCCATCCAGAATATTCCCCACTTACTATGGATTTTCTTATGCGTGTTTTGCTTATTTTCCCAATCTCTTCTATAGTGAAAAGCCCGTAGTGAATAAAAATAGATTTTTTCCACCCCAAAACATTCCATATAAAATCTTCCATCAAATCTTCCATCACAAGATCTTTTCCTCGTATGACATGTGTTATTCCTAGATAATAATCGTCTACTGCCCAGGAGAATTCTAACATAGGCCATACAGAATATTTTTTACCAACTCTTGGATGTTCCCTTTTAACTATTCTACAAAGAACTCTGTCTCTAAATGCAGGATTTGGATTACTCATACTAGTTTTCAATCTGAGTGTAGCTTTGCCCTCAGGATATTTTTCGTCCAACATTTCTTTCCATAGTCTTAGATTTTCATCAATAGAATGATTTCTATGACTACATTTTATTCCTTTTTCTCTATTTTTTCTCAAAGTCTCGACATCACAAAAGCAAACATAAGCAGCATCTTTTTTTATCAAAGATTCAGCAACTTCATAGTGTAATTCAATTCTATCGGATTTGTAAAATATTTTGTCATAATCTATTCCTAACCATTTTAAATCCTCAATTATCCAATCATAGGCTTTAGGTTCTATGATTTTTTCTCCACTTCCTATTGTGTCATCGATTACTAAAAATAATTTTCCCTTATACTTTTTTGCGTAGTAATAGTTCAAAATTATCATTCTGGCTTGACCTATATGCATTGGAGCGTCAGGAAAAGGTGCAAGTCTCAAAACTACTTTACCCATTTCAGCATTTGGTAATTCAGGAAGCTCTAATTTTTCTTCTTTTTTCTTTACTTCAATTTCAATTCCTAATTCTTCCATTTTTTTATTCTGTTTTTCTATTTTCCATGAATTAACTTCCTTAGTCGTTTTTTTGATTTCTGCTAAAAGCATCTTTATTTTACTCTTTAATTCTGGTTTTTCAGACAAAACTTTCTTAACAATTGCCTGAATATCCCCCTTTCCATCATGTTCTACTGCATTTATCAAAGCATGTTTCAAAACCAGATCTTTCATAAGAAATAAATCGCATCTAAAATAAATATTAAACATAAAAATTAGTTAATTTGTTTTTAGAAAATATATTTTACAAAGTATATATTATAAAATATGTTTTTTAAAAGTTATGTCAAAAGTATAAATACTCTGTCGCAAAGTAATTAATTAGGTGTAATGAATTGGTTTTGAAAGAAAAGTTCGGACCAAAACTTTTTTTGAGACCTAAACCTGTCAAAATGTTGGTTGAATTACGCAGTGGGCCAAAATATGCAACACTTCTTGCTAGAGAAGTGAATATAACTTATTCTCACACAGTAAAACTCTTAGATACATTCAATGACATAGGACTGATTAGTTTTGAAAAGAAAGGAAGAATAAAAATAATAAAATTAACAGACCTCGGAGAGGATATTTCTCACGCTTTAGAAAGTGTTATGTTGAAATTAAGTAGAATAAAAGAAAAAAGTGGCTAGATTTTACAAATTTTCTATTCTAAGTTATCCAAAGGATTCTTAATTTTTTTTAACTCATCAACAGAAACATGAGTGTAGATTTGAGTTGTAGAAAGATTTGAGTGTCCTAAAAGTTCTTGTATCTTCCTTATGTTTTCTCCAGATTCCAAGAGATGAGTTGCGAAGCTGTGTCTTAGAACATGAGGAGTGACATTTTTTGTTATGCCCGCTTTTTTAGTGGCAGAATCAACAATTTTTTGAATGGCCCTATGGGACAATTTTTCTTTTCTTCCTTCAAACAAATAATCCGTATCTTTCTTTTCTTTTACAATTTTTTTTAGATTATCAATGATTTTCTCAGAAAGTATAAATAACCTGTCTTTACCACCTTTACCGCTTCTTATCCATCCCATTTTCTGATCAAGTTCCAAATCACCGACTTTCAGATTTATCAATTCTCCGATTCTCATTCCAGTCGAGTAAAGTACTTTTAAAATAAGTTTGTGCTTTTCGTTTTTCATTGACTCGAGTATTGCTTTCACTTCATCTTTTGTGAGCACAGTGGGAAGCTTCTTCAGAACTTTGGGTGATGGAATAGTTACTATGTTTTTCTTCAGAACATTATCGTAAAAAAATTTCAATGCCGATTTTACAATAACTATGCTTTTTGCCTCAAGCCCATCTGATATCTTCTTGACGATAAAATTTTTCACATCATTTTCAGTAATCTGCTCGGGCTCTTTTTTCACGAATTCTAAAAATTTCTTATTCCAATAAACATATGCTTCTACTGTCCTGGTTGAAAGTCCTCTTATCTTCAACTCAGTCTCTATTTTTTTCTCATAGTCTTCCATGTATAATTATTGTGTAGAAATCAGCATATTGGTTTAGAACTCACCTTAGGTGCAACAAAGATTTAACTTTTATTTCAAAAGTTTTCTATATCGAGTATCTCTCTTATATAAAGATTCGAGTGGAAAAGTAAGAGCTCTAAAGGTTGAGAAATCTATAATCATTTCTAGGCATACAGAATAAAAAAATTACAGTCTGGCGATGTTGTATTCGTAGATGATAATACAAAGTTCATATTCTGCAGAAGATTCAGAGAAATTTATTACAAGCTAAATTTTGATAGAGTGATGAAAAAACATTTTTAGTTATTTTGAAATATACTTCTTGATGCTTTTACTCCAGTTACTCACACTAATTTTTATTGTACATATCTATATACTATAAAATATATATTCGTGAGAATAGGTTCTGTTCGCTTAATAAAAGTTCGCTTTGGCCTGTATTATACGAACTTTTTCTAACTCAAAATAGTTCGTATAACATATATTATACGAACTATTACTTAGGAAATGTCTTTTTTAGACGAATTTCATTTAAATTATTAGTTCGTGTAAGAAGAACAAGGGAACCTATATACTTCATTATATATATTTGTGAGTATAGGTCCCTTTAAAATTCAAAATTAAATGACCTATTTCATCTTCCAATATACTAGGGCTGCAATCACCCATAGGATGACTCCTATGATGATTAGGTACATCTGACCTAGACCAAAAGCTATTCCCCAAGCTGTTAGGTAACTTGGAGGAACCAAGGCATAGACTGCACCTAGTACGATGAATATTGCTATTAAAACCATTTTTGTAGGTTTCATGTCCATTTTCATACCAAATTTAATTAGTTTTTTGAAAATATAAGCATTTTTAAGGGTTTCTTAAAAATTTTTCTCTAATTTATATTCTCTAAAATATATTTTCGAGAGCATAATTTATTTTTTATATTTTATTTTTTAAATTTTATAAAAATATGTTATATATATAACATATTTAAAATTTATAAAAAATAATTTAGAAAAAACGAGAAAAACCATGATTTCTTAACAAAGTGAGAGTTAAATCAAAAATAGGAAAAAGAATATAAATAAGCTTAACAAAATTGATTATAGATAAATGTGAGTATGTTCGATTGGATCAAAGGATTATTTAAGAAAGAAGTGAACAAAACTCAAGCGCTTATAAGCGTTGTAAGCGCTCCGGAGCGCTTACAAGCGTTAGAAGAGACAATATCTCCTTTAGTTGAAAGCAGACCAGTCAAAATCCAAAAGGAATCTTTGGAACTTGGAGTAGCTGCTGGCTATTTTGGGCAATCCATACGTCATATAGAAAGTTCGCTTAATAGGATAGAATCTGGAATGGTCACTAAAGATTGGATGTCTTCACAGTCTAAAGATACCTCTCAAATTCTTGAAATTTTGAGAAAACACGAAGATAATGAACAGAAAAGGTTTGAAATTATGCAAAACACGCTTTTTTCCATGCAAAAAACCGCAGATTTTCTACCCGAGCCACAAAAAAAAGAAATTTTAACTCAAATAAGACAATTAGAATCACAATTTCCTTTGACACCAAAAATGGAACAAATATTATTGATTTTACAGGAGATTAAACAAATAAGTTATGAAGAACTCAGCCAACGATTAGAGATATCAACTTCTGGGTTAAGAAGCATTCTCACAACCATGTCTAAAAGGACAAATAAAATTCAAAGATTTGAAAAAGATGGTAAAGGCTGGATAAGATTTATAGAAAATACTGCTTAAAGCGCTTACAAGCGCTTCTTAATATGTTTTTAAAGAAAAATGAAAGTTTAACATAGCTAAAAAAGGCTGGAAATCCTAAGAAGAACAGAAAAAAGTTAATTTACTTCCATTCACAATTACACACAGGGCAAATTACTAGTTTCTCATTGATTCCAACTTTAATCAAATTATTACATTTTTTACAAGGAACGTTTACTTTCCCCATGAAAGGACTGTATTTACCCAATTCATCACCAAATAAGAGTTATAGTATTATTTGTTTTCTAAGCATATAAATCTCTAAAAATTCTATGAAGCCGGAAAAATGTCGTTCACCACATTTGTTGTCGATTGACATAAAAACAGAGTTAAAAAGATAATTGGAACTCTAATTCTAGTATAAAACTTATATTTTTATCTTGTGAAATACGAAAAGGTCTTATTTGTTTTAATTTACCTAAAGAAGTATTTCTTTGACTTCTTAATTCAATGAAATAAACAAAACTATATCTACTTGAACACCCGTTCCAGTTATCATGAGAAAAGAAAAAGTGGTTAACATCTTAAGAGTTGCTAAGTATCTACAAGAGAACCCAGATTCCTATCTAAGGGACATCTCTAGAAATCTCAACCTAAGCACTTCAGTAGTTCATAGGTCTCTCAAAGAACTGGAGAATTTCATAATAACTCGTTCTGTTAACACAGAGTTAGAGACAAAACTACCCAACCTACCAGTGTTCATCAGATTAAAGGATAGTATAACTTTTGAAGGTATAGTAAACTACTTTGCTAAGAAGAAGAAGCTAGATGAGATTGTTGCGATTTAAAATCGCTTATTTTTATTGGTGTCGATTTCTCCCATAATCCTTTCATGTAGCTATCTATAACAAATACCATAGAAGGGTCTTGTGTCCATATCGAATTAAAACGATAATCCTGCTTCTTTAGGGAGTCATGATCTAACCTTATAAGGACTTCTTTACCGTCAATAACAACGATTCTCGGATGAACTTTAACTGAGAGATACCTTAATTCTACACCTAAATAACAATAGAATTTGGCCTTAAGGTAATTGTTCTCATTTATGGGTTCCATTCCAATAACTCTTATTTTAATGCCTCTTTTTTTTGCATCCTTTATTGCTTTGGCAAGCCTCGCAGTCCTAGAAAAGTCCCTGCTTATGGCATATACATAGCTTTCACTTTTGTCCAACATTTCAGCGATTTTATCGAAAAACTCCATCCATTTTTTACTTTTTGTACTCCATATACCACCCATAATTTCAGGAGGTTTAGCCAGATCTGTCAATATTTTTCCAACTTCATCTGATCTGGATTTGAATTTTTCCATCTCGCTTTCTTTGGAACTCAGAATGTTTTTCAATACTACATAAGGCTCGACCGCCCTGTACTCCTTTGGTCTTCCTGTAGAGACTTCGGCTAAATTTTTATCAATAAGAGAATCTAGAGTAAAATAAATTTTTGACTGCGGTATTCCAGACTCGTTGCTGATTTTTATTGCTTTTGCAGGCCCAGTTGAGAGAAGTGCGAAATAAGCATCAGCTTCGTATTTGTTAAGCCCCAAAGACTGCAAAAAAGATATTATTTCTTCTTCCCTCATAATTAACAAATTAGACTTTTGACTTATATTAAATTTATTTACCACTTAGAGAAGTTCTATTAATTAATCATTTCAACTTCCTGGTTTTGGGAGTTCTTCTGATAAACCTTTTCTCTTTCTTATTTTCTTAACAGTAGGTTCAAACAATTCGTTAGGCAACCCTTCAAATACTGTTTCAATCAAGCTGTAAAACCCTCTTCCACTCGTCACAGATTTGAGAGATGAGTCAAAGCCAAACATATCAATAACTGGCAATTTGGCTGTTATTATGGTCGCACTTTTATCTTCTTTCATATCGAGTATCTGCCCTCTTCTATTTTCAACTTCTCTGATAACTCCTCCTATAAGTTCTGTTGGAACATCGATTCTCACACTTTGTTTTGGCTCTAGTAGAACTACGCTTGTCCTAAGCATACCTTCTCTTATTCCATGTCTTATAGCAGGCATTATTTGACCAGGCCCTCTGTGTACCGGATCCTCATGAAGGTCTGCATCCCCAATGATTACCTTTACTTTTGTACAAGGTTCTTTTACCAGAGGACCCTCATCCATCATTTCTATGAACGCTTCTTTCACCATTTCTATAACTTCGTTCATGAACTGAACTCCCTTTGTCATATCTAAAAGAATGTTTTTATTATGAACTAAAACAATATTTTTTGCTTCATCATAATCCATACCATACTTAGCAATTTTCTTGAAAAATTCTATGTTTTTGGATTTAGGTTCAATCTTACTAGGTATTTCCCCCTCGATCATCGCTTTATAGACACCATCTTCTAAAGGTTCGATAATTATCTCGAATTTATTGTGTTTGTTTGGGCTTTTCCCTTCTATCTCTGGGCTTTTTTGGGGAATTGTCTCGCGGTAGACGACTATAGGCTTAGACATCTCTACATCTATTCCAAGTTCTTTCAATTTGTTTTCTACTTTTGCTTCCAGATGCAACTCACCCAGCCCCGAAACAAGATACTCCCCAGTTTCCTGATTTATCTTTATCTGCATTGTGACGTCTTCCTTTCCTATCTTCTTAAGAGCATCAACAAGCTTTGGTAACTCCATAGGATTTTTTGGTTCGATTGATTTTGTGACAACCGGTTCGTATAAGTGTTTGATTTCCTCAAAAGGTTCGATAATATAATCAGCATCACATACTGTTTCTCCGGTGAACGCTTCTGGTATACCAACTATAGCTGCAATGTTGCCAGCTGTTACTTCCTCCACAGGTATCCTTTGTATCCCTTTGTTTACAGCAACAAGTTGTATTTTCTCCTTTTTTTTCTGTCCTATGAGATATACTTCTTTTCCTTTGAATACTTTTCCAGAAAAAATCCTTGCAGTAGCTGCGAATCCTATGTGTGGATCAGGAACCATCTTTGTTACTATTGCAGCCAACTTTCCATTTGGATTCACAGCAACCATTTGTTTTCCTATTTCTGAGTTCAAATCGCCTTTCCAGATTCTAGGCAATCTATACTCCTGAGCCTCCAGAGGACTTGGTAAGTGTCTGATTAGCATGTCCAAAACGACCTGGTGTAAAGGTGCCCTCTTAGCAAGCTCATCTTCCTTACCAGAAACAGTCAAATCAATGATATCCTTGAAAGTCATTCCGGTTTTTTTCATAAAAGGAATAGATATTGCCCATCTTCTGAAAGCAGAACCGAAAGCTACAGTACCATCGCTTACAGAACAAAGCCACTTTTCTTTATATTCATCCGGTGCATGTTTTTGTATCAGAATGTTCACATCTCTTATCCATTCTTCAAACCTTTTTTGCATCTGTTCCGGATTAAGCTTCAACTCTCTGATTAGCCTGTCAGTTTTGTTTATAAATAAAACAGGTTTGACATATTCTTTCAGAGCCTGACGAAAGACAGTTTCTGTTTGAGGCATTATTCCTTCTACGGCATCAATCAAAACAACTGTCCCATCAACTGCTCTCATCGCCCTTGTGACATCACCACCAAAGTCAACATGGCCCGGAGTGTCAACTAAATTGATTAAATATTCTTGCCCCTCGAATTCATGAACCATACTAACATTTGCACCATAAATGGTCAACTGACGTCTACGTTCCTGATCATCAAACCAAGTATACATAACTTTCCCTGCCATTTCTTCAGCTATCATTCCTGCACCAGCCATGAGATTGTCTGTGAGAGTCGTCTTACCATGATGAACATGAGAACTCGTAGCAACATTCCTTATTCTAGCAGGATTTTTCATTATTTCTGTTATTTTCTCAATCATATCTTTTTTGGGCAATTATTTCACCTTTGATTTGAGATTAGCTACCTAGCTCCTTCAGCTTCCTTTTCTATTCTATCTCTTTCTCTAATTGAATCACTTTTACTTGCGTCATTGTTGTAAGCAGCAACTATTTCGTTCGTCAGAGCATTTGTTATGTTTTCTTTCTTTCCAAAAGCCTTTCTATAACTGGCTTGAGTAATGTTTCTTAACGCCATGTCTACTCTCCTTTGCGGGCTGGTTATTACTGCACGCCTTACGATTATGCCTCCAACTTGATATGCCGCGATTTCTTCACGCAATGCAGCATTTTCTATTGCACGAACGAAGACCTCAATAGGATTCTTCTTCGTACTTTTTTCTATATTTTCAAAAACACTTTTCACAATATTATAAATAGTGAAATATTCCCCGACAATTCTTCCAGAACTTATGACGTGTTTTTTTCCTCTGTGTCCTGGGACCATCAACCTAGTGATGAACCTTTCAATAATATTCATTTTAGATTTATGAAACTGTTTCTTCGAATCTCTACCAAAAGTTCTTGGAAAAATTTTAACGTCTAAATTTATATATTTTTTGAGCCCCGGGTCATTCACAATAATGTCTTCCGTCGGCCATAAATCAAAAATTTTTATTTCATTCATTTTATTTACCTAGCAGGTTTCTGTTTCTTCCCCGAAAGTATCTCAGACAATGCAACACCGTTAACAGCAATGACTTTGAATTTTACACCTACCATACTCCCTTTAGGCCCTCCTTGAGCACCACCAAGACTTTCGATAATCACTTCATCGTGTTCATTTATGTGATCTATTGCCCCTTCACCAGGAACATGTGCTGTCACTTGGATATTATTTTTCAAAAGTTGGACTCTAACACATTTTAAAAGTCCAGAGGCAGGCTTTCTTTGTTCTATAACTCTTTTATCTATAACAATTCCTCTCCCCATCGGTGCTCCTTCGAGCGGTTCTTTCTTCCAAGATTGTAGAATCCTTCTTTTAAACTTTAACTTTTTCCACCTACCCTTTTTTCGCTTTTGTTTTATTTTTCTTGCAGCAAATTCTCCCATAAATTCACCTTACTGTTAGGTTGTTTACTTTATGGCACCTCTGTAATATCTCCTTATAGATTTTTAAATTCCTTCCATCCCTACCGATGATTATCGCCTTATCATTTCTATCTACCTTTATCTCAACGTTAATGCCATCAACTTCATTTTTTATTTTAACTTCCTGAGATTGTGGTATAATATTTTTTACAAAAGTTGCTAAGTCATTTGAAAATTCAAAAACTTTAATCCTCCTTTTCATAAGTTTTTCCACATGTTTTATAGTCGAACCGTTCTTCCCAATTGCAATTCCAACTTTTCCTTCCTTGACAATCAAATAAATAACATTCGAATCTTCATCAGTCAAACAGTCCTTTATTTGGACTCCGGTTAATTTTTCAAACAAATTTATTATTCTTATCGTTTCTGTGTTGAATGTTATATCCATAATAATCTCTACATATTGCTAGTCTTTTATAACAAGAATAGAAATAGGAAAAGACTTTCCACAAAAGATGCCAAATTCTTTACTCGTTCCATCAAACAAATTGATTTTGACCTTGGTTATTTTAGCATTTTCTTCTATAATTTTCTTGATTTTTTCTGGTATGTTTTCAGACATAACAATTAGTTTTGGTGTATTAAATTTTATAAATTTTAACGATTTCCTGTATCCGAGGATTGCCTTTTTATTTTTTATCGCTGTTTGTATTTCATCTTGTAGCATTTCATTCCTCTTCCAGCTTTGCCACTAAATCAAACATTCCCGTACCGCTAGGTATAACTTGTCCTATCATTACATTTTCAAAAATTCCTTGAAAATTATCTGTTTCATTTCTTATTGATGCTTTGACCAAATGTTTTATTGTCTCTTCGAAGGCAGCTCTTGCCAATATGGAAGTCTTGGCTCCTGCAACACCATATCTTCCTATAGGAGTGACTTCTCCCGTGAAGGTCATTATGTCAGCTACCAACATGATGTGCCTGATATCTACATCTAGCCCCTGCTCCTGCATAGTTTTTAACGCTTCTCTTATGATTAGATTTCTCGTAGCTTCTATTCCCAGCACACGAACAGTCTCATGTATATCGTTTGTTACACTTCTTCTAGCGTCGACTTCTTTCAGAAGAAGAACTTTCTCTAAACTAGATCCTACGGTGCTTATTATCCAATTTTCTCCCTCTCTTCTAACAAGAACATTAGAAATGCCCTCTATACCACCTATAGTCGTGTTGATTATTTTTTCTTTGATTTTTTGTAGCTCTGTTATTTCAACCTCTCCACTAACAATGAAAGATATCTTGTCACCTTTCTCTTTTATTTTCAGATCTTTTATTTTCTCCTTGACGATTTTTATAACAGTTCCTGTCCTTTTTTTATCCATAAGCTCGAGTTCAATAGAATTTTCATTCAAGTTCAGCGACACTCTCTCCATTATATTGACGACCTTCTTCTCAACAATCTCCTCCGCAACCTTTTTTGCTTCATCTTCACTGTTGAATTCTTTTTTGAGATAAATCGTCATCATAGGCGTTTCTGGTACACGTTTAGCATCAAAAATTTCAATAAGTCTTGGCAAACCATATGTGACTTTTATTCCCGCAGCACCCGCGAAATGATATGTTCTCATTGTCATCTGTGTGGCTGGTTCTGAAATGCTCTGTGCAGCGACTATTCCTACAACTTCTCCTGGTTCTAGCCTACTATTTATGTAACGCTTTTTAATTTCTTCCTCCAGTTTAGCATTTTGACTTTCGCTTAGTTTTTTCTCTATAGTCACATTTTCTATTTCTTTTAACAATGCCTTAGGCAGTTCTATACTGTTTTTATTTGAATAATTTTTCTGCAATTTCTCTGACATTTATACCAACTCTTTCAATTTTAGCAGGATCTAAGCCATCTTCTCCTGGAATGAATTGTACAATTCTTTTCACACTATCTCTTATAGTTCCATCATATTCAACCTTCAAATCTTGCAATGCGCCTACCAACCTCCTTTCCATATAACCAGAGTGTCTTGTTTTTAGTGATTTGTCCATGAGAGATTCCCTACTGTTGATTGCATCAAAGAAAAATTCAAAAGGAGTTAATCCATTCTTAAATCCCCTGCTTACAAACCCTTTTGCCTCTAGACTTATATCTCCTCTTTTGAAGTGTGGGAATGTCCTTTCATAGTATCCTCTTTCTATTCTCTCACCCATTATCATTTCTTGTCCAACCATTGCTGCTGTTTGTACAATATTGACGAGTGAACCTCTGGAACCACACTTTGCCATTGCAAGAGTATAATTATCAGGAAGATATTTGTCAATAATCTTCTCAACGTCATTAAGACCATTCCTTACAACAATTTTTACAGAATGTTCTAAGCTTTCTTTTAGACTCCTTCCAACTAAAACCTTAAGTTCACCTTTCTCAAATTGCAAAATTAGGCTATCTACTTCCTTCCTTATTTTCTCAATGGCATTCTTTATATCAATTTTAGCTTCTTTCGGTAAGTCTTGATCTGATATGCTTATTGAAAATCCAATTTGCATAAGGAACTGAATCGCAAGTCTAGTTATGTTGAACAGGAATTTCTTAGTCTCGTATACACCATACTCCATTTCAATCTTGTCTAAAAGTTTTCCGCTCTCAGCTCCAACAGCCACTTTATCAATAACACCTTCGATAAGCTTACCATTTTTAATAATAAGTTTCTCTCCTGTTTTCGTTTTGAACTCTATAGAAATATCTTTAGGCAGGAAAAGACTGAATATCTCCTTTCCTGTCATATACTCTTTGTCAGGTATTTCCACATCTTGATCTATCGATTTTATCATCTGCGAAACTTCTTCTCTCGAAAACTTCCTGTCCGTCTTTGTCAACAAATACAATCCAGTCACATGATCCTTAACCGCACCAATTATGGGTCCAGAGAACCTAGGACTTCTCATGTTCTTCGTGACGATTAGTAAAGTCTCTGCTTCAACTTGCGCTTCTTCTGTCTGGGGAATGTGTAAGTTCATTTCATCCCCATCGAAATCAGCGTTATAAGGAGTCGTTACAGCAAGATTGAGTCTCAGAGTCTTGAAAGGCATAACCTTTACTCTATGTCCCATTATACTCATTCTATGTAAGCTGGGCTGTCTGTTAAACAATGCTATGTCGCCATTTTTTATATGTCGCTCAATTAAATATCCAGGAGCAATTTCTTTCAAGATTTCTTCTTTACTCTCATTTGTGATTTTCTTTCTCCTTCCATCAGGTCTGATTACATAATTAGCTCCAGGCCAATTTTCAGGTCCGTTAAGAACAAATTCTATCATTTCTTTTTTATTACTTTCATTTACTCTCACAGGAATCGTTAGCTCTTTTGCAATAACTTCAGGTACACCAACTTCATCAATGTTTATCATCGGGTCTGGACTTATGACTGTTCTTGCTGAAAAATTAACTCTCTTTCCTGCCAAATTACCTCTGAATCTTCCTTCTTTTGTTTTCAGTCTTTGAGATAATGTCTTCAGAATCCTCCCCGATCTATGCCTTGCTGGAGGAACGCCAGAAATCTCATTATCAAAATAAGTAGAGACATGATACTGCAACAGTTCCCAGAGGTCTTCTATGATAAAATCTGGAGCACCGAGATCGATATTTTCTCGCAGTCTGTCATTGATTCTAACTATGTCGACAAGCTTGTGAGTTAGGTCATCTTCAGATCTCTCACCAGTTTCCAATGTAATCGAAGGCCTAACAGTGACAGGTGGTATGGGTAGAAGAGTTAATATCAACCATTCGGGCCTTATTTTCAAACCTATCAGCGACAAATCTTCATCACTTACTTTTTCCAACATCTCTCTTATTTTTGTAGCATTAAGAACATTGCTATCTGCAACGAACGAATAAGGTTTGATGAATTTCAATTTTTTCTGCTCAGCTTTACAGTGAGGGCATTTCTTTTTGATATATCTTATAATTTCTTTGAAACCCAGCTTCCTACCTTTCACTTTATCCATATCCTTTTCATCAATCAAAATTCTACTACATTTCCAACAGAAAATTTTTAATAACGCGAAAATAATTTTTGCATAATGAACATGAACCATCGGTCTTGTCAGGTCAAGATATCCGAAATGACCTTGACACTCTCCAACAGATCCACCACAAGTTCTACATCTGACTCCCGGGTCGATTACACCCAATCTCGGATCCATCAATCCACCTTCTATAGGATAACCTTCTTGATCATACAACTCGGTCTTTGTGATTTTTGCAGTAGACATCTTTTTTATAAAGTCTGGTCCCAAAATTCCGAATTCAATTTTTTCCACTTGCATATTAACTCTCCTTGACTACTATTCTCGGATAGATTAGCATACTTTTCAGCTCATCCAGCATAAGTTTGAAAGCATAACTCATCTCAACGTCGACTATCTTGCTTTCCCCATCGACTGGGCAAAATTTTTTGTTTTTGATGTGATCATGTATAGCCACTAAACCACATTCACTACAGATTGAGACAACAGTTTTATCAGAATCAAACCTTTCCTTCAAAAGCAAGGCGGCACCGTGTGCGATAAGGCAATCCTTTTCCATTTCACCTAGTCTTAGACCACCTTCCTTACTTCTTCCTTCTGTTGGTTGTTTTGTTAACAGGGTAACAGGGCCTCTTGATCTTGCGTGTATTTTGTTTGAAACAAGATGGTCAAGTTTTTGATAGAAGCAATTTCCCATAAAAATTTGAGAATCAAATCTTTTTCCAGTCTTTCCATCATACATGACTTCCTTCCCATCATTTCTGAATCCATACTTTTGTAACATCGATCTTAGCTCTTCTTCAGGAGTTGGACTGAAAGGTGGAGAATAAATAATTTTTCCTGAAAGTGATGCGACTTTCCCTGCGATTAGTTCCAACAATTTACCCATGGTCATTCTCGAGGGAATACCATGAGGATTGAAAACTATATCAGGAACTATGCCATCATCGGTGAAGGGCATATCTTCTTGAGGAACTATTAGACCTATTATTCCTTTCTGACCATGTCTGCTCGCGAATTTGTCACCTATTTCTGGTACTTTCTTATCTCTTATAACAACCTTTATCAGCTCAGTACCATCTATAGTCTCTGTCATGAAAACCCTATCAGCAATTCCCTCATCTCCATGTCTTAGTCTGACAGAGGTCTCCCTGATATTTTCTATCCCCGTTATAAGTTGGTCCATACTACCAAGGAATCTAAGTGGCGAAACTCTTCCTATAATTACGTCCATCGAATTTATCTTTGTCTCTGGATTAATTATCCCATCTTCTGGAAGATGTTTGTAGGCATCCTCTCCAGCGTAACCTCTGACACCTGCTTCTGGCAGACCTATAATGTCTTCCTGCCCACCCATGTACCTTTTCTGTTCTGCCTCATATGTCCTATACATGTAGGACCAGAACAACCCCCTCTCTATCGATGCCTGATTGATAATGATCGCATCATCCATATTGTAACCATCAAAGCAAGCTACGGCCACCACAACATTTGCGCCATTAGGATGTTTATCATAATTGATAATTTTGTGAGCATGCGTCTGTACCAATGGCTGTTGAGGATAAACCATTACATTCGATTTTGAATCTGTCCTCATATGATAGTTAGCAGCGAACATTCCTATACTCTGTCCTACCATCTTCGCACCGAAGTTCACCCTGTCTCCTCTGTTAAACTCTGCATAGGGGATGAATGACGCAGATAGGCCGAGTATTACTGCAGGGTCGATTTCAAGATGTGTGTGTTCATGTGTGAGATTTTCTTCTCTCAACGCGATGTAAGAATTTTCCTCTTCTTCTGTGTCAAGATATTCGATAATTCCATTTTTCAGGAGATCATCCCAAGTCATCTCTCCTTTTTTCAGCTTATCTAAATGTTCTTGCAAGAGTTTTGATTTACCATTCTCCACAATTATAACTGGTCTTCTCACCCTACCAGAGTCAGTCAAAATTCTTAGTTCGTTAAGATGTGGATGATATGCAACATTTATCTGGTTCGAAATAAGACCCATCCTTCTTTTTTCCTTAATTTCTTTCACTAGCTTTTCTGGCTCTCCAGTTTCACCCATAAATTTTCCATCTAAGAATATTGATACCATAAAATCACTTTTTCAAAATATTTAGGATGGCCTTCTTATCTTTTTCACTTATACCTCTTGTAACTTCAGCCATTATTGCTAAATACTTTCTCAACCCAATCGTCGCTCCTTCTGGCGTTTCACTCGCACAAAGTTTGCCCCAATGCGTCGGATGAAGTTCCCTTGCCTCGAAATGTTCCTGAGTCGAAGTCAGTGGAGACAATACATTCCTCATATGGGACAACGTTTTGATGTAACTGCCTCTTTCCAATCTTTGGCTTATTCCAGTTCTACCACCGACCCAAGATCCTATTGCCAATGCGGAAACAATTTGATTTGTCAGAACGTTTGATTCCACGATAGCTTGTAACGGTGGTAGTCTCCCTCTTTTCGTCAGTTTCTGATAGTTGTAAGTTATTCTTGTAATTAACCCCCACTTACCCAAAAGTATAGATCTAAGAAGAATTTCTAACAAGTCGCCTACGAGTCTCAATCTTTTATTAGAATAATGGTCTAAATCATCGTCCTCGATTTTGTTAAGGTGCAGTTTTATCAGTTTTTCAACAGCTTTTGATAAAAACATTGCTTTGTCGATTCTGTTCTCAGGTGATTGCCCTAAATGAGGTAGGAAGTACTTATCAATTAGTTTTATCGCTCTATCTATCCTATATTCTTTTTGCGGTATTTTTATATGTAAACCAATTCTGTCTAGAGCATCTTCCTTTTTGGTGACTTCTGTTTCAAATAGATTGACATAAAATTCCTCCTGTACTTCTGAATCGCTTGAAACTGTTGCTACAATAGCCTTATCACTCTCCAGACCAAGCGCATTTAATAAAATTGATACAGGCAACTTGGTGACGTTTGCAAAAGTCATAGTTATTATCCCATCATTTTTTCTTTCAAGTAAATGTCTTTGAATGTATCCATCTTTTTCAGAATGGATTCTCGCAATTTCAGTTACGTTTCCACTAGTGGTCTTTTCAGTTATGACTCTGTTTGGAGCAATTTCTTCAACTAAAACTAAAATTCTTTCCGTCCCGTTGATAATGAAGTATCCGCCAGGATCATCCGGATCTTCACCGTTTTTTATGAGGTCATCTTTTGACATATTAGAAAGGGGGCATATCTTAGATTTCACCATTATTGGCATATCGCCAAAATTTACAACAATAGAATCACTCTCTATACCGTTCAAAATAGATGTCATCTCAACGTACATAGGGGCTGCATAAGTGAGATTTCTCGTTCTTGCTTCCATTGGCAGAATAGTTCTGAGCGAACCATCCGCTTCTTTTACACTCGGCTCGCCTATCTTGAACTCACCCAACTTGATCTTCAAATCACCAAGGTCAGGAACCTCCGGTTTTATCATTCCAATTTCACTCAGGACTTTTGGTATCCTTCTCGTTATGAAGTCATTATAAGAATCAATCTGAAACCTGACAAATCCTTTTTCTTTTGCGAAGGTATCCAACAGTGTGACAAACGCAGAATTCATTTCTTCACCCCCTTAATTACAACTCTGAAATATTTGTATTCCCCAGCCGTCTCACTCTTTCTCACTATTTTTACAACATCACCAACCTTAGCACCGAGTTCTTTTATTGCTGGGTCAGATACAAGAATTCTTGGCAATTGCTTGAGTTCTATTCCGTATTGCTTGAGCAGCTCTTCCTTGTCCTTTTCGTTCAATAACTCGTGCTTTGGGACTAAGTCATGTTTGGCTGGTTCTATTTCTTTCAATTCATCACCAATTTAACGAACTATGTTTAGAAAAAGTTATTCTAGTCAAGTCGGCAAATGTAGAAAAGTGTATCGTTTTTTCAATCAATAATCAATCACCACTCGCGCAATGGTGTTCTGATATCAGCTGTAGTATCTTATATTAGATATTTGAAAACTCTTAAACTTAACTGTTTCGGTTATCAGAGGAAAAAATTGTATTGGAAAGCGCCTCAAGCGGGATTTGAACCCGCGTCTCAAGCGTGACAGGCTTGAATCCTAGGCCCCTAGACGATTGAGGCATATAGACTTTAATAATTAATTATAGTATTTGTTAGTTTTTGGCTTTTTAAGGAAAAATTAATTGATTGGCAGCTCGCTGGAGTTCCCTTCCTTTCGGAAAGTACAAACCAGTACAACGAGGGTCTTAATTACCGAGTTCGGAATGGGTTCGGATGTTTTCCCCTCTTTCTGACCGCCAATCAAATATCATTAGTGCCGGTAGAATATTTAAATTTATCATAAATTGGTTCTGTTGCAAAATATATTGATATTGATAAAAAGCTTAAATTATTCTATGAAAAACAAAACTAAGATTATCGTGATTATAGTTTTGCTAATCTTTTTATTATTAGCTTGGTCTCCTTGGATGAATAATCAGGCTATTCACGATCAAATTCTACAAGAAAAAGCTAGAATAGACGGAACGATAGACAGAGAAACTGGTGAGTTGATTTGCGATTACAATGTAATGTGGTTTCCCTTTGGGAGGTATGTCGCAAGTTGTGAAGGCGGTTACTTTGTAACATTTTATGGCAAGATTCTATAATTTCGTCAAGAAGTTACATCAATATGAAATGCAACAGAACCCATAAATTGATGAAAATAAAAAATCCCGCCTGGGAGAGTTGAACTCCCAACCCCTCCGTTTCTGAGCACTTGCTGACTTGCAGCACAATCAACAAACGGATTTGTTTTTCATCTGGTACTGCGCTACAGCGGAGTGCTCTACCATTGAGCTAAGGCGGGTAGCCGTTTAACTAATAAAAGAATTATCCGAAATAAAAATCTTTCTACTTGCCCTTTATTTCTAGTCTTTTTGAGATGCTTTCTTTCTTCTCTCTGTTTTTTTCCATATACTTTATTGTGGCTGAAGGGAGATGTAAACTACCAGCAATGTTTAAATTGGGTTTTATCCTGTAAGTGAGAATTCTTTCCTCTCTAGGTTTCAGAGAATCGAATTTCCAAGTGAGCTCGGTACCGTAAGATCCGATTTTTATAACAGGTTTCATCGTTTCAAATCTTTCAACTACCTTAGCTATCGTAGGTACTGTGTCCTTTACAACAACATCACGTATCTCACGCAGTGTGTTATTTCTCACATCCAATTTAATGAGAATCTCTTTATCTTTCGTTATCGGTCCTATATGGCTGTGAGATTTTATTACTGTTGGCATGAAAGTGAATTTGAAAAAGAGGTACACAATAATTCCTATGCCAATCAATCCTGCCCAGACATGCCACAATCTAAAGCTGTATTTTATCATTACCTCCTCACCAGGAGACAGAGAAGCTATTGACCATTTATAAATCGTCCTACCATCTTCAGCAGATACATACTTCGGTTCTGTCTCAGGGGCAAAGAAACTGACTGCAAAAGAAGGAAGAGACTCTGTAAAGTTAAAATTGGTTACTGGGACATTTCCCTCATTCTTGATTTTTACAATAATTGAAGAGTAAAGGAATCCATAAGAACTGGACTTGTCAATGGTTATTTTATTCGAGATCTCATTGACCTTCACATCTTTTGGCGTGATACTGCTGACTATCTTATTCATACCGTCTCTCAATTCAGATGAAACAACATAGCCCCCTGCGCTCGCATATCTGTCAAAATAATACGTATAGTTGTAGTTTGTTGTGCTTCTTGCAGGAATGGATCTTATTTGTTCCTCATACGTTTTTATGACTCTTCTCTCCTTCATTATAGTTGTCTGCAATATGTATTGGTCTGAAGGTGAAGATGCATAGTTTGTGATACCTAGAGATATTAGTATCATGCTGTCAGGATTTGTTATAGTTTTATCTATACTCAGCGAAGATATTGAAACTGCTACAGTTCTCTCAGAGATGACTAAGACGTTTATCGAATCAGAAACGTTTGGAAAGTCTATAGAAGATACGGTTATTTGAAGGCTCTGAGGAACTCTTTCTAAAACATCAACTGATGCTACGAAAGAAATCTGTATGGTCTTGGTCTCCCTAGGAAGAAGATATACTGAGTTTTTCTCTGGTATGATAATTATTCCGGTCAAGGAAGTCGGAAAAATTGAAATAAGAAAAGTACTGTCCTGATTAAGATTATTTTTCATTGTCAACTCCATAGTCTGTGTAGATTCAGCTTTTATTCTGAGTTCTGTCGGAAAAACAGCGACTTCAACATTCTGCGCAAGTGAAATAGGAAATAGTAAGAAGAATGCAACGAAGGCAAGAAGAAATAATTGTTTGAAATTCATTCTATCGACCACTGCCTATATAGAATTTTCTTTTTTATATATTTTAAGCTTAGTTCACGCTGACAATTTTCTTAAAAACTCTTCAAAATCGTAGAAAATTTTCTTTTTCCCCGTTTTTTTACTCTCTTTCCTACCTTTTTCAAACAATTCTTTCATGTAATCAATTACAGGTGTGATTTCGGCTTCGTATTTTCTCCCGTACCTGTTCATAGAAGTTAGATTTTCGTTCGGAATCCTTTTTATTTCTTCCTCTTCGGCAACATACCCGATTGGTATAATGAAAGATGGCTTGAAAACCTTCGGAAGATCCAACAGTTCAATGATTTTTTCAACATCAAAATTTCTTATCAATACCCCACCAAGCCCAAGTGATCTGGCACCTATTAAAATAGTCATTGCGACAAACGATGCGTCCTGAATAGCATAGTCATCACCCTTTTCACCATATTTTGCCTCTGTGGCTTCCACATCAGAACAGACTACTATGTTCACGGGAGCTTCCATTATTCTTTTTTCATCTTTTGCAAATCTCGATAATTTTTCTTTTATCTTTTCATCTCTTACAACTACGAAACGCCATTCTTGGAGGTTTCCAGCAGAAGGAGCATATGTAGCAGAATGTAAAAGCAGACCAATTAGCTTGTCATCAACTTCCTTGTTTAGGAACTTCACAGTCACTTTTCTCTCTAACATAGCTTCGAAAAAATTCATCTTTTCACTAATAGAAAATTATAAACATTAATACATTTAATTGTGAATTGGAGTGAGACAAATGGACTACTCTGTGCTCGCGGAGTATTATGAAAAACTTGAGAACACACCGTCAAAACTGAAAAAATCAAAAATTTTATCTGAATTATTTTCAAAGACACCAGCCAATTTACTACCGAAAGTAGTTTTACTAATTCAGGGAATTGTATATCCGAAATTTACCCAGATGGAACTGGGTATAGCTACTCAGATGATGATGCGTGCAATAGCCAAAGCAACAGGTTTCAAAATAGAAGAAGTAGAAAAAAAATTCAAAGAAACAGGCGATTTAGGTCTAGCAACAGAAAAATGTCTGATTAAACCAAAGCAAGTAACATTACTCAAAAAAAAACTTACTGTGGATTTTGTTTTCGAGAAATTAAAAAATTTAGCGACGATAACGGGCAAAGGTTCTCAAGAGAAAAAACTGAATCTGATTGCAGAATTGTTTGTATCAGCAAAACCAAAAGAAGCACGATACGTAGCTAGGACAATATTGGAAGAGCTAAGAGTTGGAGTTGCTGAAGGAATTATCCGCGACGCCATAGTTCAATCATTTCTATTGAAAAAAAGTTCAAGTAAAATTGAGAAAGAGAAGGCAACAGAAGCAGTTGACTATGCTTGGAACATTCTTTCTGATTTTGGAGAAGTTGCACATATTGCCAAAGAGAAAGGAGAGAGTGGTCTTAGAAAAATTGAAGTAAAAATTGGAATGCCGATTCAAGTCATGCTTGGCCTGGCTGCCGAAAACATAAAAGAAGTTGTGAACAAGTTCGGAAAAGTCATTTCTGAGTACAAGTACGACGGCATGAGAGTTCAAATTCATAAGAAAGGTGAGAAGATTTGGGTCTATACCAGAAGGCTGGAGGACGTGACAAAACAATTTCCAGACATAGTACAGCTTTGCAAAAAAGGTCTGAAATCAGAAGAATGCATTGTTGAAGGAGAGGCATTGGGTATAGACAAAAAAACTGGTTCCCCAATTTCATTCCAAAAGCTCAGCCAAAGAATTCATAGAAAGTATGACATTGAACAAATGGTCAAGGAAATTCCTGTTCAGGTCAATTTATTCGATATAATTTACTTGAACGGAAAAATGATGATAGATAAACCTCTAATCGAACGCAGGAAAATTCTTGAAAAAATAGTCAATCCCATCCCAGGAAAATTTCAACTTGCAAAAGAGATTGTTACTGATGATATGAAAGTTCTGGAGAAATTCTATAAAGATGCTTTGGCTGCGAGACAGGAAGGGGTCATGCTGAAAGTCTTGGACTCCCACTATGTTTTCGGCAGGCATGTTGAAGGATGGTACAAAATCAAACCTACTATGGAGAGTTTAGACTTAGTAATTGTGGGTGCGACGTGGGGAGAGGGCGCGAGAACAAATTGGCTCACAAGTTACGAGCTGGCTTGTAGGGATTCTGATACAGGGAAATTTTTGAGATGTGGAATGATGTCTACTGGTTTGTCAGAAGAAGAATATAAAATCATGACAGAAGAGCTTAAAAAACTGATTCTGAATGAGAAAGGTAAGAACATTACAGTTCGCCCGAGGATAGTTTTAGAAGTGGGCTATCAGGAAATTCAGAAATCTCCAAATTACGAGTCGGGATTTGCATTGAGATTTCCAAGATTCATAAGAATAAGGGATGACAAAGGGCCAGAAGAGGTCGATACGATGGAAAGAGTTAAAAATCTTTTCGAATCTCAAGGAAAAGCAGGGTAGAGAAAAGCTTTTAATTATTTCCGAGTGACAATAAACGTTTATAAACTCATACAATAAATCACTACTTAGTAATTAGTGGTATCATGTTAGCATCAAACAAAGTTTTAGATGTATTGAAAGGGATAAAGCTAAATCTCTATGAGCGTAAATTATGGATTGCCCTTTTGGCTAGGGGAACGGCTAGTGCAGGCGAGCTTGCCACGATTGCAAATGTACCTCGTTCTAGAGCTTATGATGTCCTGCAGAGCCTTGCTGAAAAGGGATTTGCAGTTGTTCAGACCGGAAAGCCTATAAAATATGTCGCAGTTACTCCAGAGGAAGCATTAGAGAGACATAAGAAAAAGTTGAAAGACGACTTTGCTGCAATCGAGGAAAGGATAGAAGAGTTGAAAAATTCTCCTGCCATGCGGGAACTGTCGGAAATACATCAGAAAGGGATGAAACTGATTATACCAGAAGAGATGACAGGTGCTTTGAAGGGAAGGTTTTCTGTTCTACAGCAGATGGATTCGATGTTCAAGCAGGCAAGTCAGAAAATAAACATAGTGACTACGCCAGAAGGACTTAACGAACTAGCGGATCATCATTTTGACATTCTAAAAAAGGCTAAAGAGAAAGGTGTGGAGATAAAAGTTGTTACATTAGCTGATGAGAAATCATCTGATGCAGTTAAAACCTTGTCATCTATTGCAGAAATAAGGCATGTTGATGAAAAAGAGATTCCTATTTCTGGCAGATTTGCGGTTATTGACGGAAAAGAGCTTGTCTTATCCTTGACTGATGCGAAGAATGTTCACACCACTCAGGACATGGCTGTATGGAGTAAAAGTGAGCACGCGGCTGGTAAAGTTTTAGAGCCTTTGTTCAAGTTGGTATGGAACCATTCTAAGAACGCGTAAAATTTCCATATCGAGAACATACTAATGTACAAAATTATTATTTTCCCCACGCAACAAAAATTGGTCTCTTAGAAAGTAGCTTCGGCACAGTTAATTTTTCAAATGGCATTCCCTTAGTTTCTTTCTTTATATAATTAATAAGTTTTTCAAGTTTCATTCCTTCAATTTTACCAGATTTTCTAAATCTTACTCTGAATTTTTTAGTTTTAATTTCCTTTGGCCCTATAACTAAGCTAATCGGCACCCAGTCCATTTCAGAATCTCTAATTTTTTTGGGGACAGAGTCTGTTCTATCGTCCAAATCAACTCTAATATTTTCTGATTCAATTCTTTTCATCATTTTTATAGAATTTTTCAAATATTTTTCTGAAAGTGGAATAATTCTTACCTGTACAGGAGAAAGCCAAAAAGGTAAGGTTGGATTTTTTCCCCCTTTTATTACAGTTTCTAAAATAGAATAAACTAATCTTTCAATCGAGCCTACAGAACTATGAATGATTATACAACCTCTTTTTTTTCCACTAACATCAGTATATCCAATTCCATATCTTTCTGAATCTTTTATATCTAACTGAACAGTAGATAGCTGGGCATTTCCTCCCAACGAATCTATTGCTTGATGCTCTGATTTACAAATCCAATAATGTTTAGCTTCTTCTAAAAGTTCTATTACTGCAGGCACCTTTGCATGTTTTAGTAAATCTAGAAGCATTGGTTTAAGTTCTCTAAAGTATTTTTCGACTATTCTAAAACATATTGCATAATCAATATCTATTCCGTTCAAAAGTTCTGTAAATTTTTCAAATATTTTTAAAAATTCATTTTTTCCCTCTTCCAAATCTTTACAGAAAGAATGGAGATCTGGCATATAGAAGAATGAACATCTGCGTAAACCGGTTAGTTCCCCCTTTTGCTCTTTTCTAAAACTTGGTGAAATTTCATAAATCCTAAAGGGAAGCTGTTTATAATTAAACATGCAATCTCTTATCATTCTAAATAGGCCGAAGTCACCCGCAAATCTTAATATCAAAGTCTTTCTGGGCATTTCAATTCGATAATCTCTTTCTCTAAATAACATTGCTTGTTCTCTTATATCAGGTTCATTCCAATTATAAAGTATTGGAGTATCGATTTTCATTGCATCCAAATCTTCTACAACTATTTGATAGCACCATTTTTCAAGTAAATCTTTTATTAATGCGCCATTTGGGTAATATCTAAACATTCCAGGTTCGCTTGCAGGTTCATAGTCAATTAGTTCAAGTTTTCGCATTATTTCTATAGAAGGTGGAGGTTTGGACGGTTGTCCTTTTATCTCTTCAGATATAATAAAAGACTTTAAAAGAGGAAACTTGTTTAATATTTTACATTCTTCAATCTTTTTTAAGTCAAGGGCATGTTCTTTTCCATCTGGAGAAAGAATTATAAATTTACTTGGTATCTTTTTAGCCTTTTCTTCTATGGTCTCTTCCTTCATCTCTTTTGGTAAAATTACCTTTGACTGCTCTGCTAGAGGATGTCCTTTTGCTGCTATGGAGAATCTTTTATTCCACCCGAATGGAGCCCGATAAGTTTCTATTTTCAGTTTTTTTGCATGGGTTTCCATCTCTTTCACAACATTTAATGCATTTTGAGGAGATGCGAGATCGTTACTCAAATGGGCAAAAGGATAAATCAAAATTTTGTTCGATTTTATCTTTCCAAGAAATTCTTTAATTTCATCTATCGCACTTGTACCAACTTCAGGAGTATCATTTTTCTCTACTGATGTGAAAAGAACTAAGACATCTTCTATTCTATTCTTTTTCTTCTCTGCTTCTTCAGCTATTGCAATTTCTTTCTCTATCGGCTCATATTCTATGAAGTCTGAGTGTATCTGCAGTATTTTCATTTCTATACCTCACAACAATTAATTAGTTAGTCGAGCTTTTTTATATCTTGAATTTTCAAGTCTATTAAATCATCAGAAATAGATTCAGAGTAGTGTTTGTAATTCCCCTACCATTTTCATCCTGCTTTATACTTTAATTTGTTAGAATAAGTTTAAATATAATTCAATAAAATCTTACTTGACAGCCCTGTCATCTAGCGGCCAAGGATGTCAGCCTCTGGAGCTGAACACGCCAGTTCGAATCTGGCCGGGGCTATTTTTATATTCTTAATAGATTTTTTCTTTATGTTTATCCAAGTATCTGAGGGTTTCTAAATGAGATATGTTGTGTCTGAAATATTCATCTGGAATAAAATTTATTTCCCCCGTGAGAATTCCATCTTGATGTTCCATTTCTGTTGCATAAATAGGTATATCACGAATATTCCCATCAGAATTGTATAATGGATCAATTTTCTTTCTCACACAAATGTTAGCTACCTGAAACGGTGTATCTGTCCAAATTTTAAGCTGAGTTGGTTTCAAGATTTTAAGTTCGTCAACGATATATTTAGCAACCTTCATTCTATCTGTGGCCCTTTTACCAGCGTCCATTAACTCTAAAACTGTCGTTCCCTTCAAAAGTTTTGCTATTGCAGACACTTTGCTTGTTTTAGACCTATACTCTTGCTGCCAAATTTTTATTGCAGGTTCGTATATTTTTTTCCCGAGCTCTTCCAACAAAGCTAATCCCACATGTCCTTCCAACAGATTGTAATTTAGGTCAGCATATAGAACATCGGAATCAGGGTGGTAGTAAAACTCTCGTCCACTAGCTAGAAGGTTATAGAATCTTATTATTTTCCTTTGTTGTTCTTTTGTGAATCTACTTTGCTGAGACACATTATCCCCTATTTCTTACTTCTTTCATTTTCATTTTTAGAAACTTTAGCTTATTCTGCAGGAATTGTATCTCCTTGACAGATTTTGCAATGAACAAAGATCTTTGAGTCAAGAAAAGTTGCTCCTCTAAGAAAAGCTGGTTGTCCAGCGGGTTGAAATCTTTACCGTTTTTGTGGTTCATTTTCATCATTTTCTCAGTTTTTATTTATTCACTAATGAGTGGTTACTATATATATCCTTTACTATTCTATAGTAGCGAAATATTTATAAATAACTCGAAAAACCAAAAGAATTTAAATCTTTTCGAAAAATCAAAAATAAATTCCACCATTTGTTGATAAACTTCTTTATAATTAAACAAGAAATTTATATTATGCCCAATTATGACAAAATCCTCAAAAAAGTCCTGAGAAAGATCAGGCCTAGCAAAACAGAGAGAAAAAAACTAGAAAGTCTATCAAAAAAAACCTTAGAAATAACAGACTCTTTTGCAAAAGCATTTGGTGCAAGAACGATTCTGGCTGGTAGTATAACCCGTGACACATGGTTACCTGAGAAGAACGAGTTCGACGTTTTTGTATTATTTCCCGAAGATATGGAAGAAACAAAGATGGAAAAACAAGGTTTAGAAATAGGAAAGAAAGTCATCAAAAAGCTAGGTGGGAAGTTTGTTATTGATTATGCAGAACATCCGTACGTCTGCGGACATGTTAAAGGAATTGACATAGACATAGTCCCTGCGTATGAGTTGAAAAATTTGGAAAAGATAAAATCTGCTGTTGACAGAACACCTTTTCATGTTAAGTACATAGAGCAAAACCTTTCTCTAGAACAGTCAGATGAAGTAAGACTATTAAAACAATTTACAAAAGCAGTAGGTGTTTATGGAGCTGATGCAAAAACAGAGGGGCTATCAGGATATGTTTGCGAATTGCTTGTGATAAAGTACAAAACTTTTTTGGATGTTCTTAGAGGAGTAATTAATTGGAGGCCTGGTGAAATAATTGATATAGAAAATTTTTATACTAAAGAAGATTATCATAAACTCAGGCAGCAGTTTAAAGGAAATACTTTAATTTTAATCGACCCAATAGATAAGAATCGTAACACAACGGCTGCATTATCATCAGAAAATTTCTTCAAAATGAAAAAATATACTGAAATATTTTTAGAGAAGCCTTCAGATAAAATTTTCTTTCCAAAAAAAGAAGATCCTTTGAGTGAAAAAGAATTTAGAAAGCATGTTAAGCACAGACAAACAAAACTTTTATTGATAAAATTCTATCCACCTAAAACCGTCCCAGATATTTTGTGGCCTCAGCTCAGAAGATTTACAGAAAGGTTAAAAAATATTCTGGAAGAGACAAAATACGAATTCAAGGTTTTGGGAAAATGTGTTTATGCGGATGAAAAAGATTTTGCCGTTGTTCTGTTGGAGATGGAAATTTTTGAACTGCCATTTATTCAGAAAAGAGTTGGGCCCAAAGTTTTTGATTTTGACGACTCGAGAAGGTTCTTGAAAAAATATGAGTCGGTCGCTATAGTAGGTCCTTATGTTGAAAATGGTTTCTGGGTGGCTGAAGTTCGTAGGAAGTTCCTTACAGCAAAAGAAAAGCTGATAGATAGTCTAAACAAAAATGCTGATGTTTTGAAAGCCAAAGGCATACCAAATATGATTGCTGACCAGATTGATAGAAAAGGGTTCGAAGTTATTGACGATCTTGAAAAAATAGTTAAACTGATTAAAAAACACAAAGATTTTGCTGTCTTTTTGAGAAAATATTTTGAGAAAGAGTGTTTGAAATGATAGAAATAACATTTTTAGGAACAGGCTCAGCGATACCAAGCAAGAAGAGAAATCATCCTGCTATAGTCGTGGAATATTTTGGTGAAGAAAAAGAGACTTTTTTATGGGACTGCGGGGAAGGTACACAACTACAGCTTCAGAATTCAAACATAAGCTTCATGGACATAGACAAGATTTTCATTACTCACTGGCATGCAGACCATTTTGCTGGTTTGATAGGGCTGATACAGACAATGAACTTGGAAAAAAGAAAAAAAGAGTTGAAAATATTCGGACCAGAGGCAGAGAGATTCGTTTCTGATATTGTGGACCTTGGTTATTTCGGTTTGAGGTTTCCAGTCGAGGCAATAAACGTGCCTTTCGAGGGAGATGAAATCAAAAAGATTGACGAGACAGAAGATTTTGAAATTTTATCTATACCAGTTCTACATACAGTACCGAGCGTTGCTTATTGTTTGAAACAAAAAGATAGATGGAACATAGACGTCGCTGCGCTGAAAAAGCTCGGGGTGCAGAGGGGAAGATGGTTGAAAGAACTGAAAAGCAAGGGGGTCGCGGAATTTAAGGGGAAGAAAATAAAAATTGAGGATGTGGCAAACAGCACGCCCGGACTCAAGGTCGTCTATACAGGCGACACGAAGCCGTGCGAAAACGTTGTGAAGATTTCCGATAAGGCTGATTTGCTGATACACGACGGGACTTTCCTCGAGGCAGACGAGGTCAAGGGCAAGGCTCATGCCGACGTCAAGGAGGCGGGAAAGATAGCGAAGAAGGCGGGCGTGAAGAAACTTATTTTGACAAATATCAGTAGAAGGTATACTGACTTGAAGGAAATAGAAAAAGAGGCAAGAAAGATATTTGAGAATTCCGAAGTTGCGTATGACATGATGAAAGTCAGAGTGAAGAATTAATTAATGTAATTATTTATTTAATTTTAGAATTATTTCTTCGCCACTTAGGAAATAATCAACGAAATTCTTGTCCAAAATAGGCATCCTTTGAGTTTGCCAATTTTTATAGGGATTTGTTAGAATTTGACTTCTCATTTTATACAAAGCTTTCCTTTTTATTTCTAATTCATTCTTAATATCAACTTTTATAGCATCTTCTGGTATTTCTGGCACATTCTTTTCATCAACTTCTGGTCTACCTATAGATAGTTCTTTTGTCCATATGAAAAATTGATAAGCTCGAGGTGAAAATTTTACATTGTTTAAAATACTATTCATTATTTCACTAACTGCTCTATGGTCTGGATGAGCATCTGGGTAATGAAAATAAATTATATCGGGATTGATTTTTGTATATATTTCTTGAATTTTTCTATGAACGACATCCATGTTATTTCTTACTGTCCCATCTTTTGCATTTAAGAAAAAAATATTTTCTTTTTTGAAACCCAAAATTTTTATCGCGCCATAAAATTCTTTTCTTCTCATTTCTGCGACTTCTTCTGGTGTCGGATTCTTTTCTATACCCAAAACAGCTTTGTGAGAATTTCTCCCATCGGTACAAACTGTTACATAGACATCGTCATTTTTTTAAATGTTGTACAATAATTCCACCGACACCTAAAATGGCATCATCTTCATGAGCGACAAAAACACCAACTTTATTTCTTTTTAACATATTTTACTAATGTATAATTATTAAGTGAATTATTAAACCATTATCCAGTTAAGAATGTGCCCCCGCTGGGATTTGAACCCAGATCTACGGTTCCGCAAACCGCTATCCTATCCAGGTTAGACTACGAGGGCAAACGTATTAAAATATCTATATCTAAGATAAATAATCTAAGAAGTATAAAGTGATTGAATGATTCAAAAATGTAGCACTTGTGGAACACCGGTATTGACTAAGAAGAACTTTGTCAGGTTCAAATGTCCGTCGTGCGGAGAGATTGAGATTGTCCGTTGTGCTACATGCAAGGTACTTTCTTCCAAGTACATCTGCTCTAAATGTAATTTCGTCGGACCATAGGTTGATGAAAAATGGGAGAAGTTTTGGTCGGATTAAAAGTATTACCTAAGGACGTAGACGTGAACATCGATTCCTTGGAAACAGAGATAAAGAAGAGAATAGGCCCAAGCAAGATTGTCCGCGAGCCTATAGCATTCGGTTTGGTTGCATTAATTGTTTCTATAATTATACCAGATGCAGAGGGGTATCTCCAAAATGTCGAGTCGAAGATAAGGGAGATAGATACAGTGGGTGAAGTTGAAGTAATCGAAGTCGCGAGAACTTTATAAATTACTTTATAAGTTGGTTTTTCTTATTTGAATATTAGATGGGAAATGTTTAAGACGAAAAATTCTAAGATTCCTGCATTCTGGTTTTTGGGTGCCCTATGCATACTTTTCGCATCAATGATAGCTGGCAATGTCAGTATAGACTCCGCTAACTTTTTAATTGCCGTTTTGCTTGCTCTCGTTCTTATCTTGCTCGGAGGTCTTTTGTGGATATCTGTTGCTATTGCAGTGAAGCATGTGAGAGAAGAAGTGGTCTGATTCGGAAGATCTAACGATTGATTTATGTTTTTTAGTTTTCGTGATTTTTATATTATATACTTGAAAATATATTTTATAAACTATATTTTACAGAATATAAAAATAGTAAAAACAAAACCTAACACCAACTCCAATAAAATATCAAAAACAAATCATCTCCAGACAACAACTTTGACCATGGCAATCTCAATCTTACCGCTAGGCTCCTGTATAATCATCGGAAGCTCGACCGCTACCCTGTTAACAGTACCAATCGGAGTTTCACCATAAGTCGCCTTAACTTTTAGTGTAGTGGTGTTTGTAAAAGTCTCACTTGCTTTGGTTACACTCACTAACAGGGTATAAGTTCCGAGGTCAAGAGGAGCATTGATACTGCAAAAATATGCCCCGTTTGCATCGGTTGTGTTGGTACAGATGTTAGAACCTACTGTCACGCTCACACTCCCACTCGATATTGGATCTCCGTTTGTGTAATTAGCATTTCCAGAAACCATGACAGAATCGTTCCACCAAGCACTGGTAGTGTTAAGGTTCACTGTGACTACGGCTGTGGAAGCAAATGATATAAAATTTATCGCTAAGAGCGCTACGATTAAGAATATAAAGAATTCAAAACGGAACTTCATAATTATTATTTATCTATTAGTAATCATTATTTTGTTCTATGGCAGATGAGAAGAAATTGCAACAAAAGCTTTTGACTTATAGGTTTTTAGAGGATAGGCTGAACGGGCTACTTAGGCAGAGGGACATGATAGCAGACAAGATATCGGAGATGATGTCGACTCTTGAGAGTATAAAAGAGATTGACAGTGCAAAAGATAGCATACTTTTCCCCATAGGGTCAGAGGCGTATACATTTGGCAAAATTTTAGAAAAGGATAAATTGATTGTGGAAATTGGGGCAAACATAGCTTTAGAGAAGACATTCAAAGAAGGAAAGTTAACGCTTGAAAAAAGGAAGACAGAGCTAGAAAAAGCTTTACAGGACATTCAAAAAGAGGCTTTAATAGTGAACTCATCAATGGAAATGCTTCTACCAGAAATAGAAAAGTTGTCGTAGAAAAAAACGTGAGATCATGTTCGATTTTCTCAAGAAAAAATTGGCCAAAGTAGTAGATAGCATATCAAAAAAATCAGAAGAAAAAAAGGAAGAACCAGCTAAAAAGATTGAAGAAAAGAAAATTGAAGAAAAACCTAAAAGAGGTATATTAGGAAAACTTGTAAGAAAAATAACTGTAAAAAAACTGAGCGAGAGCGACATAAACCCCATACTTCAAGAATTTTCAAAAGATTTGATAGAGTCCGATGCCACTTTGGAAGTTGCTGAAAAAATATCGGGCGATCTTAGAAACGAGCTAACTGACAAAGAGATAAAAAGGGGGAAGGAAAAGGAAATTGTTTTCAACTCACTGAGAAAAAGCTTAACGGAAATTTTATCTGTTCCAAAAATAAATTTGGAAGAGGTCATATCAAAGGCAAAAGGCGAGCAAAGACCAGCTTTACTTTTATTTTTTGGAATAAATGGAGTTGGTAAGAGTCTGAACATTTCTAAAGTTGCAAAATGGTTGATGGACAGATATCACAGACCGATACTTGCTGCAGGAGATACGTATCGTGCGGCCGGCGACATACAACTAGAGATGTATGCTGAAAAAATAAACATACCAGTAATCAAGCACCAAAAAGGAGCTGACTCAGCTGCCGTGATTTTCGATGCCAGAAGTGCAGCAAAAGCTAGGGGTTATGATGTTGTACTGGGAGACACGAGTGGAAGAATGCATGTTAAAAAAAATCTCATGGATGAATTGGTGAAAATCGTGAGGGTGAACAAGCCTGACTTGAAAATTTTAGTTATAGATAGCTTAGCTGGGTCAGATGTTGTTCCACAGTTCGAATTCTTCGACAAGGCTGTAGGGGTGGATGCTGTTATATTTTCAAAAAATGATGTGAACGAAAAAGGTGGCAACATCCTCTCGATTTGCTACCTCTTCAAAAGACCGATTTTGTTTTTGGGTACTGGACAGAAATTTGACGATTTGGTAGAGTATAGTCCAGAAAAATTAATCAACATGTTGGTTGGAAGTTAATATTTTTTGAATTGACACGAAAAACTTTTAAACGGACAATTTCAAGTTGTTAGTATGTTTGAGAATCTAAGCAAGGGATTGAATAATTTAATCAGAAAACTCGTCACAGGTACATCTGTAGACAAGGCTGCCGTTGAAGATATTCTTAAAGATTTGAGAAAAACGTTGATTGAATCAGATGTCAACCTATCCCTCGTGGAGAATTTGGTAAAAGATATCAGGAAAAAAACTCTTGATGAAAAAGTTCCTCAAGGTCTTACGCTTCGAGAACACGTGATAAAAGTTATTTATGACGAGATGGTGAAACTTCTTGGTGAAAAATTTGAACCTCTGAAAATGGAGAAGAAACCTTCTACAATTTTGATGGTCGGTCTGCTGGGTTCTGGAAAGACGACAACTACAGCAAAATTAGCGAAGTATTTACAAAAACAGGAGAAGAAGATAGGAATTGTATGCGCTGACGTATATCGTCCAGCTAGCCTAGAACAACTCCAGCAGCTCGGGCAGCAAGTCAATGTTCCTGTGTACGGGGAAAAAGGAGAGAAAGATCCGATCAAAATCATAAACAATGGTTTGAAAGAATTTTCTAAAAAAGATGTTGTTATTGTTGATACTGCTGGCAGATACAAGCAAGAAGAGCAGTTGATGAAGGAAATGAAACAAATTAGCGAGTTTCTAAAACCCGATGAGACTATTCTTGTTATCGACGGAACGATTGGTCAGGCGGCAAAGACACAGGCAGAAGCTTTCCACAAGGCAAGTCCAATAGGTAGCATAATCATAACAAAGCTTGATGGTACTTCTAAGGGCGGAGGTAGTCTGAGTGCCTGCGCTGTTACAGGCGCGAAAGTTAAGTTCATAGGTACGGGCGAATATTTGGACGATTTTGAGGCGTACAATCCTGAAAGGTTTGTCTCGCGCATGCTTGGGTTGGGCGACCTTCAAACCTTGTTGGAAAAAGCAAAGGAAGCAGAGATCAAGCCTGAGAAAGTCGAGAAGATTGTTGAAGGAAAATTTACTTTGCAAGATTTTATGGAACAGATAGAAGGTCTACAAAAAATGGGACCGATGTCAAAAATTCTACAGATGGTGCCTGGAATGGGTATGATGAAAATACCTGATGAAAAACTTAGCACACAAGAAGAAAAAATGAAACACTACAAGCACATAATTCAGAGCATGACAAAAGATGAGAAAGAAAATCCTGACATAATCACGCAGAGCAGGATAAAGAGGATTGCTAAAGGTTCTGCAAGAACTGAGGCAGAGGTTAGGGAATTGTTAAATCAGTATCACCATCTGAAAAAGTTAATGAGAACGTTGGGTGGCAGCGCTGGCCTACAAAGGGGAAGTTTAGCTAAGCTAGCAAAACAATTCGGTTTGAATTTCTAAATTTTTCAGAATTATGAATAATGCATGAAGGCAGATGGCTCATCATCCAACTTTTCTACCGCTTCAAAATATTTCTCATCGATAAACTCTTTGAAATAATTTTTCTCTTTTACACTTTTCAATCTTCCCAAAAGCTCGTAGGCAATATGCATATTTCTATCTAAATCTCTTAAAATCCTGTACCGCCTCCTCATAATATCGGAAAAATTATCGTAACAACTACAATGATGTAAAAAATCTTGCTTGTACAAAAAATCTTGCCTGTACAGTACCTGTTCCAACATGTATTGACAGACTACGATTATTCTTTTACGAATATCTTTTATGACTGTTGATTCTACTAACTCAGACCTCATAATTATCACTCACAAAGATTTCAAGATTATTGAGGGATGACTGAACAATTGTGATGATTTATTGGGTATACCTCCGTGGGGTTGTTCATTAACATCCTTTCTCAATCGATGAAATGATTCCACTGACCGAGAATAATGGATAGGTAAGAAAATTTTATTGTTAGGAATAACTCCTTTGGTTTTTTTCTTTTACCCACACTCTACGGTCGAAAGGTTACTCTTTATTTGAAAATTTTTAGGTCATCCGAAGGAAAAACGAGATATCGGCCCGGAATCATCCCAAAATTAAATCTTGGATGTGATCCAGCACATTTGATAGACTATTGTAAATAAATTTCTTAGAAGTTGTGTGGTGCGCGATACCAGAGTGTTCATAGTCTATCAGAAGAATATTTTGTTTTCTTATATTAAAAGTATTTTCGTTTCTGCTAAATAGATTTTGTATCATATAAGTTTTTTGTGACGATGAAATAGTTACAGTTAATTGTTTAAGCCATAGATTCCATAAGTTGATTTTATGAAACTCGAGGAAAAAATTTCAGAAGTTTTGAAAGAAGGATATGTTTGTGACAGTTGTTTAGGCAGAGATATAGCTGGCCAACTACTTTCAGGTTTGACAAATGAACAGAGAGGTAAAATTTTGAGAAATTTTCTTGCTTTTCTTTTGGACTCTGGTGAAAAAGTCGAAATTGACTCATCAAATTTTTATGGAATAAAGTTCAGAAATACAAAGCTGGAAATAAAACAACCAGGAAAATGTAGAATATGTAGAAATTTTTTTTCTGAACAGATTGATCAGTTCACAGAAAACATAATCAAACGTCTAGACAAAATAGAGTTTGAAACTTTTCTCGTAGGATCAGTACCGACTGATGAAATGGGCAAGGAAGAAGAGAAAATTTTTGAGAAAATCGGTATAGAGTTCGCTGAAACAGTAAAGTCTGAAATAAACCGTGAAATTGGAAAGAGAGTAGAAAAACTTACAGGGAAAAGATTTAACTTGAAAAATCCCGATGTTGTGATTTTGGCCAATCTGATGACAAACAGTGCAAAGTTGCAAATCAAAAGTCTGTACGTTTACGGAAGATATCAAAAATTATCGAGGGGAATTCCACAATCAAAATGGACCTGCAGCAGATGCCATGGGAAAGGTTGTGTTGAGTGTAAAGGAAAAGGAAAACTTTATCCTATTTCTGTTCAAGAAATTATAGAAAAACCTCTTCTCAAAAAAACTAAAGCAAAGAGCTCTGCGTTTCATGGAGCAGGTAGGGAAGATATAGATGCAAGGATGCTCGATTACAGACCATTTGTCATAGAATTAATCAAACCAATTAAAAGAAAGATCAATCTAAAGGAGATATTAAAGGAGATTAACAAATCGAAAAAAGTTAAGGTCAGGAATCTGAAGTTCACTGACAAGCAGATTGTGAGAAAAATAAAGAGCGAGAGGTGGGACAAAACTTACCTCGCAGAAGTGAAGTTCAAAAAACCGATAGACAAGAAAAAATTGAAACTTTTGAAAGGATTGAGAAGAGAAATAATTTCGCAGAGGACTCCTATCCGAGTTGCACATAGAAGGGCTGACAAGTTAAGGAAAAGAAGAATTAAAGAAATTTCTTGGAAAATGCTGGATAAAAAAACTCTACGAATCAAGATAAGGTCGGACGCAGGCCTATATATAAAAGAACTCATAAATGGAGACGAAGGAAGGACCAAACCGAACATCTCAGAAATGCTCGACAACAAGGTTAAAAAGATAAGTCTTGACGTAGTAAAAATACATACTAAAGGCGTCTGATATGGTGCAAAAACATTCAGGATTCAGAAGAAAAACCAGAAAAAAGTTAGCCCAGAAGCCAGGCTACAGGCCTCCCATCACAAAATTTCTGCAGGAGTTCGAGATGGGGCAAAAAGTTTGTATCGTTCTAGAGCCATCTTCGCATAAGGGCATGCCGAACCCGAGGTTCAAGGGAAAAACAGGAAAAGTAATCGGAAAGAGGGGCGAGAGCTACATCGTGGAGATTTTTGACATGAACTGCCCTAAGAAGATAATATCAAGACCCGAGCACCTGAAAGTCATGTAAAAGACTTAAATAGTGGAGTCTTAAACTAAATTATAAAAGTGACTATTATGGAAACAATTGACGAAAAACTAGTCTCAGACTCCGAGGCAAAGGAAATAATAGAAGGAAGAGCCAAAGAGGGTGAGCTGAAGTACGAGCAGAAGAACGCTTTAGAGATATTACGAAAGTTTGTAACTATAACACCCGAGAATGCAAAAAAGCTAGAAGAGGAGCTGAGAAAGATACCGAGCCTGAGGGATAGGCACATAGTGGCTATAATTAATTTTCTACCCCAAGACCGTGACGACCTGAGAGCGGTTTTACACAAGGAATATAACAATTTCACAGAAGAAGACCTAACGCTGATTCTAGACGCTGTAAAGAAGTTCTGAAAAAAGGTGAGCTTCTATGCAAGCAAAAGATGAATATATCATAGTATTGGATTTCCTTCCGCATGGCAAGCCCATGGACAGGAGGGCAGAACCAGTAGCGCAAGGCATAGGGGAGAAGTTTTTCAACCTTCTGGAAGTTTCCATAAAGGACGGAGTTACTGTTAAGATGAAGGACAGGATTTACATAGGCGATGAGAAGAGAGACGAGGTGAAGTATATACGCGGAAGGATTGGATACGCTGACCTGACAAGCTATGCAAAAGGAGTGTTAGAGGAATGCCTCGACGAGCTAGTGAAGAAAGAAGAGAAGAGATTCGTAGAATTTTTCAATAAAGCCGGTTCTCTGACTACGAGGTTACACAGCCTTGAGCTTCTGCCTGGAATAGGCAAAAAATACATGTGGGATATAATTTCAGAAAGGAAGAAGAAGCCTTTCGAGAGTCTAGACGATCTAGGTAAGAGAATAACTATGTTGCCCGAACCGAGGAAAATGATAATAAAAAGAATTATGGAAGAGCTGGAAGGAAAGGACAGGCACAGACTCTTCGTGTCAACAGCTGAAGTGATTTGAGGTTTTTTGTAATATAGGTTTATGTTGTTGGGTTTTGTTTTTACGTTTTGAGATTTTTATATTATATTCTCTAAAATATAGTTTATAAAATATATTTTAAAGTATATGCCCAAGAATTTTTACAAAAACTAATCCGACAGACCAACAAATGTTTTTTTACCACTCTGAAAAGTTCTAAATCCATATACCGAGCAAGAAGACAGAAATATTTTCGATAAGAATGCCTGTGATAAGCCTATTCACCTTTGACAAACCACTTGATATGCAGAATTTGTGTAAAAATCTGAACGGAAAAAAGTCCAATGATTTCTGGATAACTGCAATGGTCAGCAAGTACAACAAAGAAGAAATTTTCATCCAGTACTGGTACTACGAGGACATAGACGATAGCATAAGGCAAGTTTTCGAAGAAGATGATGCCTACGAGGTTGTCAGTTTTCTCAAACAGAACGGAAAAAACAAAGTTCTCAAGAGAGTTTACGTCTTCGTAAACATCAAAAACAAAATACTCGAAGTCTACAGAGGGCCTGATAAAAAGACAGAAGAAATAATTAAAAAGATTTCTGGATATTTGAAAATAAAGTTCACTCCGCTTCAACTAAAATCACATGAAATGGAGAGAATGCTTTCACACATATCAGATCTTAGGACAGCGGTCTTTCGAAACGTTCATGGTTTGAAAGTTGAGATAATGAAGGCAGATGCTTTACAAGAAAATCTGAAGTTCAAGCACCATATGAAATATTTCAGGAACTGCTTCAGGGGAATGACTTTCAGACCAGATATAAAATTTCTAAACAATAACAACAAGTACCATGTCTACCTAGATGGCGACCGCGGAACTTTGTATCTTTCCGAGAATGAAATCTTTAGATGGAGACCTAGGTACGAAATACGGCAAATTGTTCAGAAGATAGCGGAATGCAACGGTTTAGTGAGAATGAATTAATCAATACCTTTTTTAATAGTTTAAAAATTTAATTGTTAGATAAATACTATGACTTCTGAAATAAGGACTTCTAGAATAAGTATAATAATTCCAGCATACAACGAAGATAAAACTTTATTCAGAAACATGGAAAAATTAATGAAATTTTTAGAAAAATCTTTCAAAAAATATGAAATTATAATTTGCGACAATGGCTCTAAGGATAATACTTCTGAAGTAGGTAATTTGTTGGCAAAAAAACACAAGCTAATAAAATTTTTCAGGATTCCTAAAAAAGGATTTGGTTTAGCAGAGAAGGAAATGATAAGAAGGGCAAAATATGAGAAAATCGTTCTCATGTCAGCGGACATAAGTTTCAATCTTAGTTTCATTAAAGAGGCAGAGAGATTGTTGGAGGATTTTGATGTAGTTGTTGGGTCTAAAAGAACCGAAGGCAGTATAGATCAAAGGCCAATAAAAAGAAAAATTTTGTCTTCAGTATTCAATTTTCTTGTAAATCTGTTTTTAGGAGTGGCTATAAAAGATACGCAGGGTGTGAAAGGTTATAGAAAGTCTAAAATAAAAATAATTAATGAAAAAATAAAGAGCAAGAATTTTTTCTATGATGTTGAAATGTTGTGGTACGCAAGAAAAAACAAACTGAAAATTATTGAGATTCCCGTGAAAGTAAGGGATTACAAAAAGAGCAAAGTCAAACTACTCAGCGATTCTGCGAAACTATTTTTTGAAATCTTGGGTTTTTGGCTGAAGATGGAATTTTCTTATAAAGAGTAAAATCACTATCACTATTCCGGCTAAGGTCATGAATTTCCCTAGCTGATCGACAAACGTTTCTCCATAATAAATCCTAACGTTTTGGCTTTCGGGAAAGACCATCATCAAGTTGGGTGAAGTCAGATAAATTTTTCTTGCACCTTCGACCTGCCAGTTTGGAAAGTAAGGAACTTTTATTATTAAAGGTTTTCCTATACAATTTGTATCGATCAGAATTTCTTCTTCCTTTAGAGTTTCTTTTACACTACAATTTCTGTTCATCTCACTGGTTTTCAATAAGCTGACATAGCTATTATTAAAAATTTTGTAGCTGTATTCTTCGAGTTGTGGATCAAAACTTTTGTTTATCATTATATTTTTAAAAAGGTTTAAATCGTAGTTGTCGGGATTTGATGTGAATACCAAAGGTACATCTAGATTGTCACTCTCGAACCATCTGAAAGCAAAATATTTCCAATCATCAGTGATTACTAAAATAGGTTCTTTTTTGGGGACTTCAACAAATTTTGAATTACTATTTACTTTGTAAAAATCGAACTCACCCACTGTTTTAAGAAAACTATATTGTGAGTAATTTCTTATCTCCTTTTTCACAAAATCTGAACTGATTATATAGTATTTTACGTTGTAAAGTTTCATGTGCTCTGCTCCCTTATCGAGGTCGAAGTTTGGAACTTCTATCGGAAATCCAGGCCACCAAGAATATTTTGCAACTTCTTTCTGTATGTAGTAGTAGAAGGGAAATGTGGATGAAGATTCAAGTAGCAGAGCCTCCATCACACTTCTATTCGTGAAAACTGGAGAGAGTTCAAAGACCCTTGGCGAGCCAAACTTATCATAACTGCTACTGTACTCAACCAAAATTCTTCCCTCCTCTGGTAAAGAAGACATATAGTCAAAAACTTCTTTCAACTCAAGGTAAGTTGCTTTACTCTCTATCCCCTCGTAGTTCCACTTTATCCAATAAGGTATGTAGCCTATGTTTTGATTTATCCACAAGAGAGAAACGACTAAAATAACCAAAGAAAGTAGTAGGAATATGAATTTTCGATTGAACTTTGTCATTTCTATAATTTTTACCAAACCATAGCTAGCCAACAGAAATGGGAAAAAATAAAGAAACGGCAAGAATCTTATGAAAAGTAAATTGATATAAGGTGTAACGTAGACAAAAACAGACGCTACAATGATCGGAATTGAGATGTAGATTATTCTCCACTCCTTGTTTTTAACTCCTAAAATTATGCCAATAACAGCAAGCATGTAGAATATCAGAAAATGTTCTATGTAGCCTAGGTTTAGATTTGGTAAGCCGACAATTTCCTTGGATGCGAATGTGTAAGGAAGTTTTAAAATGAATGGAAGTAGCCAAAAACTAACTAGCAAACCCGCGATTAAATATATTTTGAAAAGATACTTTAGATTTTCTTTTCTTTTTTTGAAAATTAAGAAAAATATCATTGTGCCAGTTAGCACTATCGATGTGTAAATGTGGGTCAAGACAACTAGAGCAAGAAGAATGCCGTTCAATATCACGAATTTTCTCTCTGACACCCCCTTGTATATTGTGCCTATGAGTAAAATCATCAACGCAAAGCTTATGCTGTATGAGAACTCACCCGCCAGAGTGCTAGGTATGTTGCCCCCGTAATAAGAGTTTGTCTGAAGAAAAAGAAAGAACAATGAAAATATGCTTGCTATAATTGGAGTCGGAAACTTGAACTTCATCAACTTTAGTGAAATAAAAGTTGTCAAGGGAAGGAGAAATGTGCCAAGTACTGTGACTAGTTTGAAAGAAATTTCCAAAGGAATTATGTAACTGAGCAAGACCATGAAAAGATAGGGCAGGACGAAATAAAATTGAAACATTGGCACTCCAGCCAGCCAGTAAGGATACCATCCTATGAGTTTTCCATGGGGTAGAAGATAGTTTTTCAGATAGTATGCCAAGTTGTAGTGAGATATTGTGTCTCCTCCAGAGGTGGTAGTTTTGAGTAGAATTAATTCTGGTTTGAATATTGTGATCAAAAATAGAAAAATCGAGATAAGGACAATGGTGTTTATTATGTTTTCAGATTGTTTTGAAAAAAATAATTTGATGTTTTTCCTCTTAAATTTCATATAAATATAATTCGTTGATTTAGTCTATTTCTTTTTGGTTGAATTTTAAAACAATGAGACAACAACGAGACACCCGGATTTAAATCTTTAATCTTAGTCTCAGTTCTAAGTTAATAATCTTTATTAGCTGGCTTCAGGTCTAGGTCAATTAATGGTAGATATCTACAATTGGAAAAGGAAAATAGAAAGAGAATTGGAAAGAGTTAAAGAATTGAATATCTGTGAAGCTAACAAACAGATCATTCATGATTACTATAAACACTGCGTTAATAATGCTCTTAGTCAGGCAAGTATTTTTAACGAAATAAAACAGTTGAGAATAATTGCCGAGGTCCTAAACAAACCGTTTACTGAAGCTACAAAGGAAGATATCACTAAACTGATAGAAGAAATAGAAAGCAAAGAATGGGCTGAATTAACTAAATTCCTTTTCAAAGCTATCATAAGGAAATTCTATAAATGGCTAAGGCAAACAGACGACTTTCCACCTGAAGTAAAGTGGATTAAACTGAGATTAAAGAACAATAACCACAGACTACCTGAAGAAATGCTGACAGAAGAAGAAATTAAGAAGTTGGCTGAATCTGCTGTTAACCTAAGGGATAAAACATTCATCCTAACTTTATATGAATCTGGCTGTAGGATTGGAGAATTGCTACCAATAAGGATAAGGCACATTCAGTTTGATGAGTATGGAATAATCCTAATTGTAAATGGTAAGACTGGAAGTAGAAGAGTAAGGATAATTGAACATGCTAAAGATTTGACAAATTGGTTAGATATACACCCTTTAAAGAATAATCCTGAGGCTTTTGTCTGGATCACGACTGGAAACAGAAATAAGTATGAATTGCTTAGCTATAATTCGATACGTTTCGTAATAGAGAAATTGGCTAAGAAAGCTGGAATAACTAAGAGGGTAAATCCTCACAGCTTTAGGCATGCTAGAGCTACACACTTAGCAAACAAGTTAACAGAGCAGCAGTTGAAAGTTTATTTTGGATGGTGTGGAGACAGTAGGATGGCCTCTACTTATGTTCATCTGTCAGGAAAAGATATAGATGATGCCTTATTGAAACTTCATGGTTTCAAGCCAGAAGAAAATAAAGAATTGAAGAATATTTCTATTAAAACTTGTTCTAAGTGTAATGAGAATAACAGTGTATTGTCTCAGTTCTGTAAGAAGTGTGGATTTCCTTTGGATACAAAAGCTGTTATTGAAGTTGATGAAATAAGAAGAAAGTTTGATGAGTTCTTGTTTGAAGCATTGAAGATTGCAGCTGAGAGTAATCCAAAACTTAAGAAACAGTTTATGAAGTTGGTTAAAGAAAAAGGAATAGAAAATTACCTTAAGGATACATAAATGGCAACTTAGTTACCTTGTCTTCTCATTATTAACCTCTTTGGGGTGCTAAAATAAGAATCGGATAAGTTATTTCATATGAACAAATAATAGCTAAGAAATAGCCAAAAATAAAAAAAGATTTTAATAAATTAATTGAATGTTGAGTTATTTTAATTTGTATAAATAATTATGAATTCTATCGAAATATTCTTGAATTCTTTTTACATCAACTTTAATTTTTGGTAAGGTTGAAGGTAATATTTCTAAGATTTTACTTAGTTCTATATTCTTAATATTACCTACTTTTATAGAAGAAAATGGATAAGGTCTGATATAACCATATGGGTCTACAGTAAAACTTTTGGTAGCTAGTCTTTCTATAGATTCATTCAAAATAAGATCATCATAGATAGTAATAGTATCTCTGTACCGTATCTTTTTCTCCTGTATTCTCTTGTAAACTTCAACAATTTCTTTAGGTGAGAGTAAGAAACTTTTATTCTTTGTATCATTACCTATTGGTAAAACCAATCTTATTCTAAAAGAATTGACAGAAAGTTTATTTGCCAAATCTATTATATCACTAATCTTATCTTTATTTAATACTGACAAATCTGTATCAATTTCCACAGCTTGATTAATTTCTACTAAATTTGTAATTCCTTTAATAGTTTTATTATACGTATTTTCTCCTCTAATTTTTTCAAAAATTTGCAGAGGACCGTCTACACTAACTTTTACATAGGCAACTCCTGAACTTTTTACTTGTTTTGCAACTTCTTTGTCTATTAAAGTACCATTAGTCTCTAAAACTGTCTTTAGTCCTTTTTTAGAAGAGTATTTCATTAGTTCTATAATATCTTTTCTCATTATAGGCTCCCCGCCTGTAAAGTGAATTTCTGGAATACCAACTAAAGAAATTTGGTCAACTAACGAAAGTGCTTGAGCTGTTGTCAATTCCTCCGAGTTATAACTTTTCAATTTTTTTAGATAAGGTAAATAACAATGTATACAACTTAAATTACAATGATATGTCACTTCATATTCAAGTCGTTCAAACACTTATTTCACCTAAATATATTTTCTTAGCCAATAACGCAGACATAGTATATTCTTTAAGACTTCTATTCAATGACAGAATATCATAAAAAGATAAAGCTCTGCTTCTTTCTACATTAAAGTTCCTCCAAATATTCTCTTCTATTTTAATTCCTTCAATTTTCCCATTGTTAGATAATTCATATAAAATATAAGAAAGACCCACTGATTCCATTCTGTTTTTATCTTTAACAAAAGTATATGGTTTTGAAAGTAATGAATATTCACATAAAGTCTGTGGATTTATATTCCCACAAAAGTCAACATAAAAATCCATAATTCTACATTTAACAATTTTATCAGGTCTTTCGAAATGTGTTTCTTGTTGTATTTCACTAAATGCTTTATATTTTAGAAACGGGTTATCCTCATGTAAAGCAGGTTCGGTAGATCTTATTTTTTTAAGTCTACCTAATGCTAATTTCTCTTCGCCACTTTTAAGTAAACTAAAACACCATGCCGATGATTTGAAACTATCTACCAAATTATTATACAACTCCCAGTATGACCTATCTAAAGAATTTTCTGCTAGATAACCGTCTTCTTCTACTCTACTTAGTAAATAACTCGCTCTTCTTTCTGAGAATGTGTAAGAACTAATACTTTCTTCTAATTTCTCTTTGGGTAGAACAATAACTCTTGCGTAATTGAAACCTATTACGTTTGGTTCTTCTTTTCCTTCTAAAAACAAA